>Ga0209755_10003796_pt1 | contig 18505 bp, 11 predicted proteins | sample TergutCo191P1_FD_187301 | JGI IMG/M metagenome (GOLD analysis project Ga0209755, IMG submission 187301) | Cornitermes sp. P1 segment gut microbial communities from Petit-Saut dam, French Guiana - Co191P1 (SPAdes) (version 2) | ecosystem: Host-associated > Arthropoda: Insects > Digestive system...
ATTTTTCAATGCTTATTGGTGGATATTGTGCGTTGTGTTTTTCCAAATCTTGTTGCAAAGTTTCAGAAAAATTTGCAGTCAAAATTTTTGCAGAAACTTTTTTCTTTCGCTTGGAAAGTAGCAATAACACTGACTCATCCACATAGTTATCAATCAGAACTATTGATTTTTTTGCAGATTTTATCAAGTCAGAAACGAACACGTATGCATCGAAAATTTGCCCATCAGAGAAAATTCCTTCACGGGGCGGAAGTTCTGTTCTTACGAAAAATTCTATTTTCTTTTCGGTTTCAGCAACACGTTTTTCTGTGTCTATCGCAAGTGTTTCCATACGTTCAAAACGCTGATTTATCGCAAAACCTCTCAATAAATAATCTTTCAAAATTTTGTTTGCCCAAATGCGGAATAGCGTGGCATTTATAGAATTAACACGGTAGCCAACAGATAAAATAGCATCAAGACTATAAAATTTCGTTTGATAATTTTTTCCATCGTTGGCAGTATGTTCCAAAATGGAACTAACTGAATGGATTTCCAATTCGCCACAATCAAAGATATTTTTTAGATGTTTGGTAATTGCTTGTCGCTTTGTCCCAAACAGTTCCGCAATTTGTGCTTGCGTAAGCCAAATGGTTTCGTCTTTTAATAAAACTTCCAAGTGAATAGAGTTGTCGGGCTGATAGATAGCAACCTCGCCTTTGGCGGTTGGGGTTAGATTAGGCATAGTGAGAAATTTTCTGCAAAGTTACAAACTTTTTTTGTTAAAAAATGTTAAAAATTTCTTAAAAACTGTTAATTTTGGTTAAAAAGTGTTAAAGTTTAGTTAAAAAAATCGTATCTTTGCAAAATGCGAATCAAAACAAACGCCCTCAAATCCGTTCGTGATTTTTTCGATGATGAACTAAAATCGGTTTATTCGTCGGAGGAAATTCGCTATTATTTTTATCTGTGTTGCGAGTGTTTTCTAGGACTTTCGAAGGTTGATGCGGTTGGAAATTTAGACCACCGTATGACTGAAAGTGTGATGCTGAAATTCAGTCAAGCGGTAAAAAATCTGAAAAAATACACGCCCATTCAATACATTTTGGGCACGTGCGATTTTTTGGATGTGTCGCTGGATGTCACGCCAGACGTACTAATCCCACGCCCCGAAACAGAGGAGTTGGTGCAAAAAATCATCAACGAAAACACCGATTTTTCCAAAAGCATTTTAGACATTTGCACGGGTAGCGGTTGCATCGCCTTAGCCTTGAAAAAACAACTACCGAACGCAACGGTTTACGGGTTCGATATCTCAAATTCTGCAATCAACATCGCCAAAAAAAATGCCGAAAAAAATCAGTTGAATGTAGAGTTTTTTGTTGCTGATATTTTCACGTACAACGCAGAAAAAACATTCGACATCATCGTCAGCAATCCGCCCTACGTGCGACATTCCGAGAAATCGCAAATGGCCGAAAATGTCCTAAATTACGAACCGCATCACGCCTTGTTTGTCGATGATAACGACCCGCTAATTTTCTATTCCGCCATCGCAACATTCGCCAAAAAACACCTTAATCCAAACGGAAAATTATATCTTGAAATCAATGAAAATCTTGGAAACGAAACGGCTGAATTGTTAGAAAATTCTGGGTTTTTGGATATTGAAATAAAAAAAGATTTTAGAAATAAAGACAGATTTATCACAATTCAATTTTATGAAAATTAAATTAAATAACAACGAAGTTAATGCCAACGAAGGCGAAAAAATCATCGAAGTTGCCAAACGCAACGGCATCGAAATCCCCACTCTGTGCTATGTTCCAGGATTCAAACATCAATCGTCGTGCATGGTTTGCGTGGTGAAAAACTCGGACACGGGCGAGATTTTGCCGGCGTGTTCGACCATCGTTACAGACGGCATGAACATCGATACGGAAAGCGAAGAAGTAAAGAATTTTCGCAAACAATCCTTGGAATTATTGTTGAGCGATCATATGGCTGTGTGCCGTCCGCCGTGCGACAAAGACAAGTGTCGCCTGCGAAAAGTGGCCACCGAATATCGCGCAAAATGGACGAAATATCCACGCTATTCCGCCATCAAAGACACGCCACCGCAACACATTAAAGATATTTTTTGGTTTGATGTCACGAAGTGCATTCGCTGTGGGCTCTGTGTTCATAACAGCAATGACGGTTTTACGTACAAAGGCAGAGGCTTTGAAATGCAAATCGTTTTGCCAACGGAAAGTGTCGGGAATGTTAGCGAAAAGTTGTGCGAACTTTGTCCCACACAAGCGCTGTATAAGACCGAAGCGTAAAAAAATTGTTGCTTAATTACAAAAAAAGTTGTATCTTTGTAGGTTGTTATCTATGAAAACACCCCTAACGATACAAGATCACACGCCCGACAAGCAACTATTTCTCGCCATCAACGAAAATTGCGAGAACGCTTTTCATATTGTTTTCGAGCGCTATAGACAGCCAATGTGGTCGTTTGCAATGACCGTTGTGAAGATTCCAGAAATTGCAGAGGATGTCGTTCAAGAATCGTTTATTAAATTGTGGGAAGTGCGCGAAACCCTTGCAAACGTTGACAAACCCAAGGATTTTATTTTTATTCTCGTGCGAAATCGTGCGCTGGATGCCCTTCGCCGCATGGCGCATCAAGACAAAGAACGCGAAAAACTTTGGCAACATCTCAAAACGCAATGCCCTAATTATTCGGGCTATTACTTGGAAGCAGAGCAAGCCGAGGACGTTTTGAAAGGCATCGTTGCAAAACTACCGACGCAACAGCAAAAAGCGTTCAAAATGAGTCGCGATTTGAATTTATCGCACCAAGATATCGCCGACGAACTAAAAATTTCCAAAAATACCGTAAAAAAACACATTTCTATTGCGCTGAAAACGTGCAGAGAACAACTAAAACGTCTCGGATTTTCGTATTATTTCATTTTGCCACTACTCCTTCCGCCTTCGTTGAGCGTCTTTAGTGTAGATTATGAAAAAAACGAACACAAATTTAGAGAAACTGTGGCTGAAATACGCCACGAACACCTGCAACAAGACAGAGTTTGATGGGTGGTTTGACGCTCTCTTGGACGAGCGACAGAGTGAAGACATTGAGAAACTGCTCAAAAAACAATGGGATGCCCAATTTCCCAAAACAGAGCGAAACACGCTGAACCAGCGCTGGTATTACCGTGCAGCAGCAACGCTTTTGCTGCTCTTGGGGTTTGGTATCTTTATCTGGAATCAGAACCGTGAAACGGTTTCTGAAGCCGTGTTGGCGCACGACATCGAGCAGCACGACGCAGAAATTATGGTTAGTCATGTGAGGTTGCCCGACGGCAGTACTGTAGCTCTACGCGGCGATAGTCGCTTGGATATGCGCAGCAATTTTGATGGCGACACACGCGAAATTATGCTGGAAGGCGAAGCGTTTTTTGACATCACGTCCGACCCTAACAGGCCGTTTATCATTCAGACCGGACGCATCCGCACAACCGTTTTGGGAACAGCCTTTGCGATTAAAGCCATGCCGGGCGAAAGTTTGATCACCATCACTGTGGCCGAAGGAAAAGTCAAGGTGGAAGATGGCGACAGATTACTCACATTCTTGGAAACGCATCAACAATTGGTGTTCGATATCGAATACGAATTTGTGCAAGAGTTTATTGTGGATGCTGGACGTGAGTTGAGCTGGATGCCGAACGAGTTGATTTTTAGAAATATGTCGTTTGGCGAAATTGTACGAAAACTTTCGGACATTTACAATGTGCATATCGCGTTTGAAAACGATTATTTACAACATCAACGCATTACAACATCGTTGGATCGCCGTGAGCCGATAGAATTTTTATTAAAGATTTTATCTGCAACCCAACAGTCGTATTACATCCTTGACGGTGATGCGTTTATCATACGATCTCACTAAAAAAAATAATAACCCTGGACTAAAAAAAAGATAGACATAATGGGAAAAATCGAATCGATTAAAAACATGTTGAAGTGGAGTTGCGCTCTCGTCTTTGTTCTTGCAATGACGAGTGTTGCGTATACACAAACGGCAACAGACATTCGCACACGAACGGTTACATTGGGCTTTGCAAATCAACCGTTAGAAAACGCATTACTTGCTTTAGAACGTGCATCAGGCTTTCAACTCACCTTCCCCAATGAGCCAGTAGAAGCCGCAGCACCAGTTACACTCCCCAATGCAGAACGCACGGTTGACGAGACTTTGCGTTTGTTGCTACGTGGAACAGGCCTGGATTTTCAAGTGGTTGGAAACAATATCGTATTGGCTGCAACACGAGAAACACCGCCAGTAGCCGCAGCTGCGCCAAGTGCGCAACCGCGAACAATCACAGGAACAATTATCGACGAATTTCGTGATCCAATGCCGTTTGTGACGGTGTCCATTCCTGGAACAACCGTTGGAACAGTAACCGATTTCGACGGACGTTTTTCGATTGCTGTGCCGCCAGGAACAACCGAACTTCAAGCCTCATTCATTGGCTTTCGAACAACAACGGTAGCATTGGGCACCGCAACGACGATCAGTATAGCGATGGAGTCAGAAGCGCTGACACTTGATCAAGTTGTGATTGTGGGCTCGTTTGAGCGTGAAGCTGAAAGTTTTACGGGGTCGTTTACAACCGTAACTGCCGACGAACTGCGACAAGTGGGAAGTGCAAACGTGATTGAAAGTTTGCGCTCGTTAGACCCGTCGTTTGTGGTTTTGGAGAACATGGCTTTGGGTGCAGACCCGAATGCGATGCCGAATATCGAAGTGCGTGGAACAACATCGATTGATATTTCTGAGGTTCAGGATGTTTTTGCGGATGATCCAAACATGCCACTCTTTATTTTGGACGGTTTTGAAACCACGTTGCAACGTATTGTGGATTTGGATTTCAACCGTGTGGCTTCTGTAACATTGTTGAAAGATGCTGCATCAACAGCGTTTTTCGGATCAAGAGCCGCCAATGGCGTATTGGTTGTAGAAACCGTGAGAGCCGCACCTGGCCCACTTCGTGTGACCTATGTTGGCGATTTTTCGTTGCAAGTGCCGAATCTTTCGAGTTATAACATGATGAATGCTGCGGAAAAATTGGAATTTGAGCGTTTGGCCGGACGATTTACAGCATCACATCCAATGTTTCAAGATGCATTGGACAGACGCTACAATTTCTTACTCACGGAAGTGACACGTGGTGTAAACACAGATTGGATGGCGCAGCCGTTGCAAGTGCCGTTTATTCAGCGTCACTCGTTTCGTGTCGAAGGTGGTACGGAAGAATTGACATATTTGGTTGGTTTGATGGTGCGTAATGCGCCAGGTGTGATGAGAGGTTCTGGTCGTCAAGCGTGGGGCGGTGATATAGATTTATCGTTCCGCAGAGGAAATGTAACCGTCTTTAATCAGCTTTCGATTTCTGGATTTACAGCGACAGAAAGTCCGTACGGACGCTTTTCAACGTGGGTAAACACCAATCCGTATTTCCGTTTAACGGATGAATATGGTATTGTTCGTCCAAACTTGGAAGATGTGGATCTGCAAGCGATACAAGGCGCTGGCGGTGGTGCGGCTCAGAACTTTTTTGTGCCAAATCCATTGTTTAATGCTGGACTAAATTCGATCGATCAACGCAGAAACATCACTGTTGACGAACGTATTAGCGTGCGTTGGGATTTCCGCCCAGGCATGAACATACAAACACGCTTTCAATTGTCTCACGAACTCACCGAAGGCACACGATTTATACCGCCCGAGCATACGGATTTTCACGATGCGGATTTGGACAGACGTGGAAGTTTTACAGGAAGTTTGTTGCGCCGAACGAGCTGGTTGGCCAACCTAATGTACACGTGGAGCGAGCGCGTTGGAGAACACAATTGGGCATTGAACGTGCGCGGTGAAATGGGACACGAAGGTGGAAATAGCGTGGGCTGGACAGCCATCGGATTTCCCGTTGGAACAACAGGAAACCCATCGTTTGCAGGACGTTTCGACGATGGTGGTCCAACATCATCCAGCATGATAAACCGCAGAGTGAATGCGCTGGCATCGGCAAACTACGCATTTAGAGGACGCTATTTGGCGGATTTTACGCTACGTTTCGATGGTTCTACAGCCTTTGGATCGGCACGCCGATTCACACCGTTTTGGTCGGCAGGTTTGGGCTGGAATATTCACGACGAAGCATTTATGCGTCAATACCGCTGGGTGGATATGTTGCGTTTGCGTGCAACGGTCGGACAAACCGGTAATCAAAACAGAGGAAACGCTGTTGCATCAACGGTATTTGGTTATCCGCCAGGAAGCAATCCGTTTTTTGGACCAGGCTTGGTTATCCGACAGTTCGGAAATCCACACATGGAATGGCAAAAAACATTTACGCAAAACTTGGCATTAGAATTTAGATTGTTCAACGGTCGCTTGGCAGGACGTTTTGAAGTGTATGAGCGTGTCACAGATCCATTGATTATTATGGCTTCACAAGCGCCTTCTGTTGGTGTTGCAGCAATTCCAATGAACTTGGGTTCGTTGACCTATCAAGGGTTTGAATTTGATTTAACCTATAATGTCATCAGACAACGCAACTTCGCTTGGCGTGTAAGAACGCACGGTACAACAAACAGAGGTGTGTATAGCGGCTTTGGACGTGCTATGGAAGGCATGGACGACTGGATGGCTGAAAATAATTTCTTGCAACGTTTTAGAGACGGTTACGGTCCTTCAACACAATGGGCTGTGCGCTCGTTGGGTATCGACCCAGCCACTGGACGTGAAGCATTTTTAACCCGAGATGGCGAAAAAACATTTGTTTGGGACGCCAACGATGTAATGGCTATCGGTAGCAGTCGCCCAATTGTGATGGGACATATCAGCAACTTTTTCACGTATCGAAATCTCACCTTGAGTATCATTATGCGTGTTAGCGTTGGTGCAGAAATTTTCAATACAGCACTTTTTAACAAAGTGGAAAATATCAGTTTCTCACAAATTGTGAACAATCAAGACCGCCGCGCATTGACGGAGCGTTGGAATCCGGAACACCCTGGAGTACCGGCACAATTCCGCTCGATTGCAATGACGGAATTTACACCGATGTCGTCGAGATTTTTGCAACGAGAAAATGTTATCGCAGCAGAAAGTATCGGTTTGCAGTGGCGTTTGAGCCCAACCGACAACCCTTGGATGCGAACCATGCGCTTGTCGAGCTTGAATTTCAATGCAACGCTCACGGGAACAGGCGGCGTATTTAGATTGAGCAACGTGAAAAGAGAGCGTGGCATCGAATTCCCAGAAGCAACAACCATTAGTTTAACCATTAACGCAACATTCTAAAATGAAAAAAATCCTTAAAATAATCGCAGCAGCTTGCATTCTGTACACGTTTACAGCCTGCAACTTCTTGGACGTCCATCCCGATGATAGACTTCTGAGAGAACAAGTTTTAGGAGACCGAAATGCTATGCACAATGTGCTGAATGGCGTTTATATGGGCATGATGAATAATAATTTGTACGGTGCAGCGCTGACGCAAACAACGGTTGAAGTGATGGCGCAACGTTTCGATGTGCGTAACCATTCTGAAGCAAGCAATTGGCGCATGTTACAATCGTACAACTTTGAGCAAACCAACATCGAAAATATGTTTGGCGCACTTTGGACGGTGATGTTTCAGCAAATTTTGCAAGTCAATTATTTTATGGATTTGATGAATCACACAACCGTGAATTTTCCAGAACATCAACGCGGTATGTTGATGGGCGAGGCTTACGGCTTGCGTGCGATGTTTCATTTCGACTTGCTTCGCCTGTTTGGACCTGTGCCGGAATTGGCCAATGACCAAGACAGCGTGATGCCTTACAATAATCTGGTTGGAACAGCACGCTTGTTGCCTTTGCTACCAGCAAATCAGATTTTGGATAGCATTTTAGCCGATTTGGAAACGGCTGCTATGCATTTGGAAAACGATTATATCCGAACGCAAGGCATCGTTAGAACATTAACGATTGACCCGATTGCGAACTTTTTCACCAACCGTCACCACCGTATGAATTACTTTGCGGTGCGTGCCTTGCAAGCACGTGTGCTGTTGTGGGCTGGACGACCAGCAGAAGCCGCTGCACACGCACGAATGGTTCTCGAAGCACCGTTGGTGCAGTCGGGGAACTTATTTGCTTGGGTGGATCGTGGCGTTGCAACACGTTTGCCGGATCCGGATCGCATTTTCTCGTCAGAAGTGATTTTTGGTGTGAGAAACAGAGACATGTACGTCAATTTTAGACAGTGGTTTTTGGGAACGTTGCACCAAAATACTCTTTTGAATCCAAATTCAAGCCGTTTGGAAGAGGTGTTTAACGAGCCTGGCGATCTGCGTTTTACAGCGTCGCACACGTGGCTAATTCCACCGGACAGAGCGTATCGAACCAGTTTTAGATTTTCGGAGCCACAAGGCAACCAAGACACAACATTTGGCTATTTTCAACCGCTTATTCGCATCAGCGAAATGCACTTGATTATCGCTGAAGCCGAAGGAAATCCAGACTATTTGCAGAATGTACGCGATGCACGTGAATTGTGGACGCACATCAATCCAGCAAATCTCATGGAGGAAATTGAACGCGAATATGCCCGTGAATTTTGGGGCGAAGGCCAATTGTTTTTCTTCTACAAACGCAGAAATATCGGAGCAATTCCTAACGCAAATACAGACGCAGAAAATGGTAGAAACCGCATTATGTTTCCTGAAAATTATCGCGTGCCGCTGCCAAGAGGAGAGCAAGACCGCCGTTAATTTACACACAAAAACGATTTAAATCATGAAAAAAATAGCAAAATATAGCCTTATCGCCTTTATCGCAACAACGTTTGCAACATCGTGTACGCCCGAAGAACTGATGGATTGGCAAGGCGGTGAAAACGTTTATTTTACACATCTTTTAGCGCCAGGTATGCACATGCGCCTACAAGATTTTGTGGAGTTGAGATTCTCGTTTATGGCGCCCGATGTGGAATCGGTGTTGGTGCCGCTATCGGTAACGACAACAGGAACTTTTACCGACTACGACCGTGAAGTAGCGTTTGAAATAGGATCAATTTTGACGATAGATGGCGAAGGCGTAGGTACGCTTGTGGAAGGTACACATTTTGACATAGAAAGTTCCATTATTCGCGCTGGACGTGTTGAAGACACGCTGTGGATTCGCTTTCATCGAACAGCCGATTTGCAAGTGGCAGGAAAAATGGGCTTTTGGGTGATGACATTAATGCCGAATCATCATTTTGGCACGGATTTTCAATACACACGAGATGCACCAAATCAGTCGTGGCGCTGGTTACTGAGCCGCCACGTTGGCATAACAGACGATATTGTTAGACCGCAGTTTTGGAGTTATGAGTTTTTTGGTGCCTATTCAGCAGACAAATTCCGAGTGATCGGAATTGCAAACAATATGCCGCTGGCATTCTTGGATGGCGCAGTCTGGAACGATGTGGTTTTGACAAACAGCCCATTGGTTCTAAATCCTTGGTTTTTGGCACTTGCACACACCACGCAATATTGGTTGGATGCAAATAACGACCCAGATAATCCAACGTGGACAGAAATCAATGAGCATGGTCAAGAAGTTCCAATGTCGATGGGACCAAATATAGTAGGAAATTAAATTTTACGGAAATGAAAAAGAGCATTTTATTTATCGTTGCACTGAGTTTTATTCTGACACAATCTTGTATCAGAGATAGAGGAAATTATGATTATTTGGACATCAACGAACTTCAGTTTGTCGGATTTCAAACGGCAGCTGGCGTGGATGTGCTTACGGGACAAAGTCCTACAAATCCAATCAATATCGAGGATCCAAACGAGCGCTTTACGTTTATTCCAGTTATTGCTACATCGAAGGAAACGGAAGAAAATTTAGTGTTTTCGTGGCTAACTGTGGACACGCTTGGCGAACGTACGGTTTTTCACGACGGACGAAACCTTATTGATACGGTATTTCCGCGGCATTGGTCTGGAAACCCTTGGGTTGTTTTTCGCATAGAAGACCTCGTGAGCCGAAAAATTTTGGATACGAGACTTTTTGTTAGTGCAATCAATCCGTTTGAAAGCGGACTGATGGTTTTGCAAGAAGATGCGCAAGGGTATATGCGTTTGGATATGTTGTCGTGGATATCTGGCGTATGGCAATCGGAGGCGGATAATGGTCGATTTGGCTATAGACACATGACGAATGTGCTTCAAAACACCGATTTTCCGAGGCAACGTGGTGCAAGACAAATTGTAACGTTTTCTGATGGCGTGCAATCCGCACCGTTTGGTGGTCGAGCGATTTACATCGTTACCGACGAAATTGACGTGTATCGCTTGCATCCTGTAACTTTTGAGTGGACAGGTGAAGCAGGTCATTTGAGAAATGCGTTTTTGTCGCCAGCATTTTTTCCACGACAAGAAAACGGACAAGACGTACGTGTAAGTCGTTTTTATGAAAACTCAACAACATCGGTGATGCTAAATATGGAAGGTCGATTGTTTCACCAAAATGCGATGGGTCGATTTTTCTCTGTTGAACTAAATACACGTCCAGACCGTGAACGCTTCACCGCATCGCCAATGATGTCGAGGGTTGGCGAGCGTTTTCTGATTTTTGATGAAGACACACGCAGTTTTTATGCGTTGTTTCCAGCGAGAGACAGCTGGTCGATTCCACTTCCAGAATCTGCAGAAGTTCACACACCGTTTAGAGAGATGGGCATGGAGCTGATCTTCTCGCAAGCGGCATCTACAGAAGTTGGTGCAGCAGTACAACATTTTTCGTACAATATCTTGAAAGATAATGCGGGCAATCTTCACATGTTGCGTGTTGTGATGGAGGATTGGACACAAAATGCTTGGCAAGAAATCACAGAGACGAACAGACCTGTAAACTTTGAAAACGCATTGATGGCTGTTGGTGGCGACTATGCCGACCGCCGAATGTATATTGCCGTAGATAATGCCGTGTATATTCACGATATTCCAAACAACAGTTTTCAAAGGGCTTTAACACTGCCACCTGGCGAAGAAATTACGTTTATCGGCTTTGTGCGAAACACCCGTTATTTCGGGCCAACCGATGACGAAACAGGTTTTGATGCACATCGCCTGCTTTTGGTTGCAAGCTTCAATCCAGCAACAGGCGGCACATTGGCGCATTACCGCATTCCGTTAGTGCCAGGCGCAGTGCTACAACCGTACGTAAATGCCAATACGCGACAAGAGCACCGCTGGACAGGCTTTGCGCGAATCACAGATGTTTCCAATCGATAAAAAGTAAATGTAAATCCGTTGAAAAAAAATAAAAACACACAAAAAAAATGAAAACAATGAAGACAAAAAAAATCTTAGTAGGCCTTGCAACATTCTTGTTCGCAATGGCATTTGTATTCAGTTCTTGCGACAGAGACACAGCTGTAACAGGTGTTGAATTAGTAGACAGAACTGATCAGCCGGTTAGGTTGGTTATTGGCGAAAGCGACGAGCTGGTTGCGCAAGTTATTCCAAGCGATGCAACAAACAGAAATGTGACGTGGTATTCTGACAATACCGCTGTTGTTACCGTTAGTGAAGGTGTTGTTAATGCTGTTGGCGCGGGTAATGCGAGAGTTACCGTGACCACACAAGACGGAAATTTTCAAGCCTATGTGAATTATGTTGTTGTGGATCTCCGAATTCCTGTTGACGGTGTAACCATCGACAGTGTTACGCGAACAGGCACAACAGAGCGTATTGAATTCGTTATGGATGAGGACATCAAAACGATCAGCATTTTGCACGGCAGTTTTATCACATTTCATGAAACTGTATCACCAGAGGATACAGAGGAAGGAGCTGTTGCAAGAGGTGTTACGTGGACAAGCAGAAATCCAGCGTATGTAACGATTGGTGCAACAACGGGTGCAGTTACGTCCACAGGACTTGGAACAACTTACGTTGTTGTAACAACAACAGAGGGCGGCTTCCAAGATAGCGTTCGAGTGACAGTTGAGCCGATTCGTGTTGAAAATGTTGAAATCCAACTGGGTGGAAACGCAGTAACCGAGCACGAAATGCGTATTCATCACGTGAGAACATTTACGGTAGTTTTGAATCCAGCGCCAAGTTTTCCAAGTGTTGCATGGACAATTGAGCATATCAGCGGAACAGAAGGCGAAGTTGTAACGATGGAAAACGGCGTTGTAACAGGTGTTGGCGAAGGTAGCGTGTATCTGATTGCAACAGCAACTGAAAATGGACTTGGCCAAAACTATGCACGCGTTGAAATTACGGTTTCGGGTGTTGCTGCATCTGGTGTAACGCTGAACGAAACAGAAGTCGAATTGACCGTTCCAAATACGTTTACACTTGTTGCAACGGTTACGCCTGACGAAGCAACCGACCAAACGGTAACGTGGACATCAAGCAACACCAATATCGTAGCGGTTGTGGATGGTGTTTTAACAGCAAGAAATCCAGGAACAGCAACAATCACAGCAACAACAAACGATGGTGGATATGAGGCCACGGCTACAGTAAATGTATTGGAAGGCCCGCCAGCACAGTGTGTTTTGAACCTTTTAGAAGGGCTTATTACACCTGAAACGGTTAGTTTCCGTACTGAAAACTATTGGGATATAGGAAATCTAAGATGGTCTGATGTGGTTATTGCAGATATTTGCGTAGGAAGAGCCTATTATGCAGAGGTGGATTTTGAACTTCATGGACTAACAGCGAGTACGTTTGCATCAGATTGCCGCAATGGCGTGGTAACCGCAGAGGATTTGTCGTTCTTTTCGTGGTGTGCTGTTATGACTTATAGAGACATCCTTTGTCCAGATGGTTGGCGTGTGCCGACTGCAGCGGATTTTGCACATTTGGTGCATACAATGAACGCTGATGGCACGTTCTCTCAATTAGTACCAGGTGGTTCAGGATCAATTATGGGTAGTGCAGGCAGTGCAAACCATCCACCACCGTTTGTTCCTTCAAATGAAGCGCGCGATTTTGTTCGAAGATTTTGGACAGAATGGGGTGGCGAAAACGTAGGTGGTTTCACGCAAAATGCAGCACGTGGCTTTGGTCACATGTGGAGTGGTCCAGGAGTAGCAGTGTCTCAAGGCAACTCTACTCGCTACTGGGGAAGTACGGTGCTTAACGCTACGAATGCAGCAAATCTGTTTCTTGGAGATTCGCAAGCAACGCCAGAAGCACCGAGAGGCGAACTTCGTCTTAACCTAACTGGAAATCCTGGAATTAAGCACTCTGGAGGTTTGCTACGTTGTGTAAAAGACAACTAAAATTGTAAAAAAAAACACATCAAAATTATAAGTCAAGCAAGGCGGTTTTGCAAAAAGTCGCCTTGCTTTAACCAATTCTGAATATCATGAAAAAGATTCTCGCGTATTGCTTTGTCGCTTTGCTGTTTGCACCGCTACACATGGTTTCTGCACAAGATGCGGGCCCTCGTCCGACCGTGCATGGGTTGCCTGAATGTCCCGAAACACGAGCGCTCTTTGAGTCGCTGGCCGCTACGGCTGAACAGCTCGCTGTGTCGCAAAATATCCTTCAAGGCACAGTTGAGATTCCATTTGTTTTGGTGGATTTCCCGAATTTGCCAATGACCAGAAGCAAAGCGGATTTTGAGCAATTGTTCAATACGTTGAATTTGACGGAAACACCAGATGGGGCTGTTCATGGCAGTTTGCGCGACTATTTTCGAGAAGTTTCGTTTGGGAAATTAGACTTGATCGTTAACGTATATGGCCCTTTTACGATGCCAAACCCTTCAAGTTACTACGCTTGGGTGCCACCAAACATGGGTGGAGGAGAGGCTACACCTTGGGCCGTTATGAATATGGTGCGTGAAGCAGCTCGACAAGCCAGTGCAGAGGAATTGGGTGCTGCTCGTTTGGATTTTAGTAAGTATGTGCTACAAGCGAATATGCGTATGCAGCATCTTCATATTATTTTTGCTGGGCAAGCCGTAGGTAGCGGTGGCGTTGTTGGGCAAACGATTTTTCCACACGCGATGCGTGACCAGCCGGGCTCGTATTTACTCACGATTGATGGTGTGTCACTCGTTGGATATTCACTTTCTTCAGAATTTATGCATATCAATCACGGCACACGATTAGGCGGTCTTGGTACGATTGTGCACGAATTGGGACATTCGCTGTTCAATTTGCCTGACTTATACGGTGTGGAAGGCGATTTAAACTATTGGTGTGTTATGGGCTTATTTGATGATCGCGTGCCAGCACATTTCTCAGCGTGGAGCCGTATGCGGATGGGTTGGGTAGAGCCAATCGTGTTGGATGCACCACAAGTGGTGACACTGCCAAATCCAGCCACAGCCACAGAAGATATTGTGTTTCGTATAAACACAGCCACACCCAACGAATTTTTCTTGATCGAAAACCGCCAACAGCATGGGTTTGATGCGACAAGCCCTGGAAGAGGTTTGGTGATTTATCACGTGGACGATGCGACAACGGGATGCATTATGTGTAATCCTGCACGTCGCCGTGTGTACGTCAAACAAGCGGGTGGAGGAGTGTACAGCCTGAACTTTGACCGTACCAGAGATGCTTGGCCACAATGGGGGCGATCAAGTTTTACAGACACTTCGATTCCAAATGCACTATCGTGGGCAGGCCAACCAACCAATAAACCGATTCATAACATCACGCAAAATGCCGATGGAAGTATTACGTTCCGATTTATGATGGATAAGGTTGTTCCAGATCATTATAGTCTAGACTTTGCAGTTGCAGCACCAACAGCTGTACACAGCCCAGGCGAGAGAGAGATTGGTGTGAGGATTTACAACCTCGGACAACCAATCACCGATGCAGAGATTGAATGGAGCGTGGATGGCGTGGCACAAGAGCCTTACACATGGTCGGGAAATCTGGATTTTGAAACAGACATGACCGTGCCATTAGGTTCGTTTTATTTCAGCAATGACCAGCACGAGGTCAGCATTAGAATACAAATTGCCAGTGCCAGTATTGACGAAACGGTGACGAAAACCGTACGCGTCACACGCCCAATCTTTTTTGAAGATTTTGAAGGCGATGTTTCGGATTGGCAAATTGCGAGTGGACAGTTTACTAACCGATGGGTGATTGGCGATGCTACTGCCGCAGGTGGAAACAGGTCGGCGTATATCTCCCGCGATGGCGTAGCACACGAAGCCGAAAATGAGGTCAGCCGACATATTCATTTGTTTCACTCAATCAGTTTTCCGCAATCCGACGAGGATTTTGAACTGTACTTTGATGTTTTTGGTAATGGGCGATTAAGAGTTCTTACAGTTCCAACAACACCCGTAGCTGGGTCGAATCCACAGGGTGGCCCTGGTCGACTTATTGATGTAATTGGAGATGTAGCGAATTGGCAAACAGTGAACTTTACCTTGCCAGCAAGTCGATATGCGGGACAAACCTTTAACTTAGTGTTTTCGTGGTATTGTCAAGGAGGAAGCCAACACCCTCCGAAAGCCGTCGATAATGTTGCTATTGCTGGTCCAGCGTTAGCGCCAAAAATTATGACGTCCAGCACGTTGCCTCTATCTATAATCCATACGGACTATACGACAAGGCTCATCGCCGTTGGTACACTGCCCATCACCTTGGAAATTCTTGATGATGCATTGCCCGAAGGACTGGATTTTTGTACAACAACAGGCCTTATTTCGGGTGCACCAACCGTTGGCGGGATAATCACATTCACGCTGAGGGCAACCAACGATTATGGCTCTGAAGAGCGTGAGTTTACACTGAATATTCGAATGCCACCAACAATTACAACGGATACATTGGCCGACGGAAAAATCGGCGAGCCATACTCGCAAACGCTTACAGCCACAGGCACAACGCCAATCTCGTGGTTGCGAACAAGCGGCGTTTTGCCCGATGGCTTAACGTTAGCAGCAGGTGTGATCTCGGGAACGCCCACAACAGCAGGCGATTTTACGTTTACACTGCGTGCAGCAAATGTCTTGGGGGCAGCACATCACGCATTCAGAGAATTTACAATTACCATTGCTGATACGGCTACAACGCCCGACCCAGACACAATTCCGTCGTCCATTATTGATGTTGAAGGCTTTGAAACGTTACAGGTTTTTCCAAATCCAGCAACCGACAGGCTACACATCGTCATCCCGAATCATATTGCCATTCCGAACCCTTCGACTACGCTCAGGGTAAACTCCACGAGGGATCTCATAGAAATTTTCGATATCAACGGCCGACTGGTATTCTCGCAACCCGTAGAGACGTTGCATGCAACGTCTCTACATAACGGCACAATCGTTATCGACATTTCACATTTGCCAAGCGGCACGTATATCGTGACTTTCGGGCAAACCTCAACACGAATTATCAAACGATAAACATAAAAAAAGCATGAAAAAATACACAAAAATTGCGATTACGCTACTGGCTGTTTTGCTGTTCAAAACAAGCACGGCCAACGAACCTTTTGTTGTCTCCGGAACGTGGGAACGCTCTGGAAATGCCACAGCTGTGAACTTGTATCAAATGGTTCATGGTCGGCTCGACAGGGTTTCTGCAAGCGTGTTGCAAGCTGATGGCTCGTTTACACTGGCGTTCACGCCGCAAAACGAAGGATTTGTTGTGGTTGGCACAGGAAATCCCGTGATGCGAATGAACCAATACACGTTTTGGATGAGACCTGGCGACCATCTGCGCATCGCCGTAAACGATAGCTCGTACACGCTCATTGGCGAAAATTCGCCAGAAAATGTGGCGATGACGGCCTGGCACAACTTCATTCAACCGTTAGAATGGCAGTCGTTTTACTTCCAACGCGGGCGAACTGCATCAACAACCTATGTTGAGTTTTTTCCACTTCTGGAAGACCGTGTGCGCAACCCGTTTGTGGCGCAACCTACCGGAAACAGGCTGTTTGACGAACTGTTTGAAAAATATCGCAGGTTCGATTTGATCCACTGTGCAATCAATTTTGTGATGACACCACGTCGTGCACAGCCAGCGTTAGCGAGCTTTCCGGACTTTTACAGAAATCTAAACATCATGGATTTCGACAATACGGATATCTTTGTGTTTCCGTATCGCATTTTGACGAGTATTTTGCACATTCAGAACCGATTTACGCAAGAATACTCGCCCGACGAAAACTTGAATTTCGTTTTAATGAATATTTTGACGAATGACACGCTCAAAGGCGAAGTGTTTTTGAACATGTTGCTGGGCGTTCGCGAGCTTCCTGCGATGCAGGATCTCAACCGTCAGTTTGCCAGATATATCGTTACACCTGATCAGCAGCGCCGGTTTGATTTAGAAATTGAGCGCATCAATGCGTTGCATCTTGAGCAGGGCGTTGGTAGTCCGGGTTTGGATTTCACGTATAATGATGTGGATGGAAATCCAGTGTCGTTTTCGGATTTTAGAGGTCGAGTGGTGTATCTGAATGTTTGGGCAACCTGGTGTGCACCGTGTCGTGCAGAGATTCCGCACAAAAAGCGTTTGGAGGAGCATTTTGCAGGCAACGCCGATATTGTTTTTGTCAATGTATCTCTTGATAACTTGAGAGATTTGCAGCGTTGGCGCGATTTTGTGGCGACTCATCAGTTGGGCGGTGTGCAGTTGCACGGCAATATCGATGGCCCGATGAATATGCGCACGCTTTATGGCATTACAGGCATTCCACGCTTTATGATTTTCGACAGACAAGGCAATATCGTTTCCACGGATGCACCTCGTCCGTCTTCACCCGAAATCATTCCACTACTAACGCAAGTGTTGGGGCAGCGGTAAACAATTTTTTTGTATCAGTTTTTTTTCGTATCTTTGTGCCAAAATTAAATAACAGCAAAAAATATGAAAAAACTGATCGAATGCGTGCCGAATTTTAGTGAAGGACGCAACATGGAGGTGATGAAACAAATCACAAACGAAATCGAAAAAATTGATGGTGTTAAACTTTTGGATGTTGATCCGGGATTTGCTACAAACCGCACGGTTGTAACGTTTGTCGGAACGCCTGATGAAGTGATTGAAGCCGCTTTTCAAGCGATTAAAAAAGCGAGCGAAGTGATTGATATGCGTCAGCACAAGGGCGAACATCCGCGTTTTGGTGCAACGGATGTGTGTCCGCTGATTCCAATCTCAAACATTTCGATGGAAGAAACGGCAGAGTATGCACGCAAATTAGCGAAAAGGGTAGGTGAGGAGTTGAAAATTCCTGTGTATTGCTACGAAAATGCGGCGAGCGAAGAAAAGCGTCGCAATTTGGCGAATTGCCGTGCCGGCGAATACGAAGGTTTGGGCAAAAAATTATCCGATCCGGAATGGAAACCGGATTATGGCCCTGCTGAATTTAATAAAGACGTTGAAAAAACAGGTGCTACAGCGATTTCGGCTCGTGATTTTTTGGTGGCGATCAACTACAATTTGAACACAACTTCAACACGCCGTGCGAATGCCATCGCG
>Ga0209755_10003797_pt1 | contig 18497 bp, 6 predicted proteins | sample TergutCo191P1_FD_187301 | JGI IMG/M metagenome (GOLD analysis project Ga0209755, IMG submission 187301) | Cornitermes sp. P1 segment gut microbial communities from Petit-Saut dam, French Guiana - Co191P1 (SPAdes) (version 2) | ecosystem: Host-associated > Arthropoda: Insects > Digestive system >...
ATGCTTGTACAAATTACAAGATCCCATGTTTAGCATGTCCTTAACATTCCCTTCACATTTTAATCCCTACTAGCCTCTACTGCAGCATCTCTTTTCTCAATCTTCAAATACTGTGTGTGTATTAAACTCTACTTCTTACATAGTCTAATTTCCTTTTCTCATTGCTACTAAAGTTTGAATTAAAAATTTGACTTGTGCCTTTTGATATTAAGTCACGAATGCCACACATAACTTCACTATCTGACTGGAAGTATAGTGTTTCATACTGTACCAAACTGTAGCCCGTGTTTTGCAAGAAAGGAATTGATGTTTTGTGACTACCAGCAGCCACTGAACCATTGAACTAAATTTATGAAAATGCAGTACTTAAACTTTCAGTTGTCAATTTTGAATATTAAATTAATTGAACTGTGAAAACTAAACCTGTTATTCTGTGGATAAGGAATATGCCAAAATGTCTGTATATGTTTGTGGCTGGTTCCATCACTTTAGTTAAAAACTCTGTGTTTTGGAATAAACTAATCTCCTCCTAGTGTGTGGACTCAACAGAGTCAGTTTCATCATTTTTGTATTTGTGGTGGAAAGAAAGTCATCTGTCGAATGATTGTGTATTTTTAATAAAAACTTAAACTGTAAAAAGTCATATATAGGCAAAACAATAAAATTCACCATTATCACCAAACTTTAGACTTAATATTATACATAGTTGTTTCTCAAACATAATCTACCACCCATTAAAGGACTCACTGCAATGACACATCAGTTTCTAACTTCATCACAGCATGATATTAAAATAATTACATTTATGTGACACAAGAATCAGGACAATGTTAACCTGTAAAGGGGGAGTATTTTTCTAAACTTTGTACACTAATTTGGTGCATACCTCATATTAAATATATAAATACTTACTAAATGTGTGTGTGTGTGTGTGTGTGTGTGCACGCGTGTGTGTATATATATATATATATATATACACATACACATGTGTGGTATTCATGGTTTTACCAGCATGCAAGCATTGCAGTAGAAATATATATATATTAGACCTGCAATTTTTCAGTTTGAAATAAAAATTAATAGCTCATATATGCATATAACAATAATTTACAAAGAAACTTTTCATTGTGTGCTTAAGATTGTGCCCATGTGTTACAGTCAGGACTTCTATAGTTAGGAAAAATATTCGGCAGAAGCTTTGGTATGGTAACAAGGGACTGACCCATTATGACATCAAGTTAAACAGGTAACTGGGACAGTACTCCATTTTACCCACCTCTCCTCCCAGCCTGGCTGTTTTAACCAGCATTTGCTTCTTACGTACATGGTTACTCCGTCCAGAGAACAAACATTAGAGTACGAAGTCAGCATGTATAGACAACTGACATACCAACTAGTGTAAAGAATGCATAATTTCCAAGAGTCTCCTTGCATTCTAGCATTCGGCATGGAAATATGGGTGAACTATTTTAAGAATTTCACAGAATTAGATTGTTGTAACAAAATCAAACCAGTTCCCTTCGTAATGACTGCTTTTGCACACTGAAGTCAAGAACAGAAACAACTACATATTGCGTTATTGGCAGGTAACAGCATCTCTCATGAAGTTAATGCCAGTACCCAGTGTACTGAACCACACCATTTTATCCAGTTTGCCCCTACAATGTGTTCTGTAAACCACAAATACAGCACAGAGAGCAACGATGTATAAGCATTAACTGTATTTTAACAAGATTTATTATCTCTCCTGTTACATGCATGTGTGTCATTTTGATAAATCACTTTTAATTTTGTCACTGCAGATCAACCATTTGCTTGCATGTGCCAGTTACACAGGAAGAGAGTCAAACATCGTGATTGTAAGAGAAATGAGTATTTCTGTATTTATTTTAGAATACCAATCATCTTATGTTCTGATGACTTTAGTAAAGGGTATATTTTATAGGTTCTATATTTAAGTGGAAACATGAAATTGCTCCTGAGCTTAATTAAGCACATGATAAAGACATCATTGTTCTCAAACAAAGAATTGCTGACTACTCTGCATCTCATCATGTAGGTCTGGGTTCAGTCTCAGCTCATTCCATGTAGAATTTGTGTTGAGACAAGGTGGCACTGGTCAGGTCTGACTGTCATTGTGTGAATGCTGTGTACTCAAGCTTCAATGACCTACCATCAACCGTATGTAATACGAGCAACTCACAACACCATTAAACAAATATCTCTGGTTCTCTCACATGAACTACATTCTATGTTCAAGGAATTTAACATATAGGTACACATGTTCCATGCAGTGTTCATATATATGTCAGCTTATTTGCAAAATATTATGCTACTACAGAGTGTTTGTCCACTGAAACTATGCCTTGGCTACTTGAAGGACCTACAATAAAATATTTGATGGGAAGAAATGTTTGGATCCAAACTTTAGATTGAATAATTTACATCTGTTACTTATAATATCATCTGTACTTATGTAGACATATATTTTATTCTTCAATGTATATTTTATGACTTTATCAATGATGTTATATTTTAAATATGTATGACTTTTATGTGATATGTTTCTTGAAGATGGCCAGTTGTTTTTAAATTTCAATTAATTCGTGGGCCTGAATGGTGCATAGACATGCAAAATCTTATATCCACACACCAGCAGTAAAAAATGTTATAAAAAATTCAGTGTCATGGACTACTGAAAGCGGGTTTGCTAAAATGTTGGTTAATGTGCTTTTCCTTGACATTGTGCATGTAGTGAATTCATTTGTAGCATTGGCATTCGATGGAGGTGTGTAGTGTCAGAATCATGCTCTGGCTGCTTTATCTCTGAGGGGGGAAAAAGACCCTGGTACCCATTTGCCAGGAGTCTGGGTAGGTCTCAAAGCTGATATGGATGTGGTGGTGAAGATCGCTGCATGTGTTAGGAATTGAACCTGGTTGCCAGTCTATACGCCAACTGAACTATCGCAGCTCTGTACATTGTGCTAACAGTTGATAGAAACATGTTTCGTGGCTTACATTAGTGCACTGATTTTGCATTAAGTTTGTTTGACTCATCACACTTCCAGCCCTGGATGGTGTTCCAGACAAGTGTCACAGTGAAAGTTACCACAATGTTAAATTGGTTGTACCTTCTCACCAGGTATGATGCTCTACTTCGGATACAGCATACGACACAGTGAAGAGGCGTTGTTCCACCGTGTAACTCCAAGGCCAGTGCAAGGTAAAAGGGAAAATTATAGTAGAGGGATCTTAGCTCCAGAAGAGGACTGAGATTTTTACAAGTGTGCAAAGACATAATGTTTATTGTAAGTCACCTAAAATGCTTTGTTTCTAATGTAACTCACATACGTTACATAGTCTTGTTACAGAATTTTCAGTAGGTGATGCTTTTAAGCAGTACAAGTCTGTCTTGAAAGGTGAATGCACAATGGGATTTAATGGAACATGGAGAGATATGAGAATTTTTTTTTGTCAGTAGAAGTTTTCATGCTTTAATGGCATGTGCTGCTCAAATGATTGTCTTCTGGGTAAGTTTTTCTGTAACAAACTTATTACCTACATGGTGCAATGACCCACAAGACTTTCATTTGGACTTTCTATTCATGTTCCAAGGTTACAGGTGTTGAAAGTGCCTGTCATAAATACAGGGAATTATTATTACAACTATGCTAGACTGTACACAAGCACCTAATCTGAGTGACCTATAGACATCAGTATAGTGCAAAACAGGGCCTGAAATAATCTAGTAACAATTGTGAATTTGAAGGTGCATAAGCAGTAAAACTGTTACAAATATGTTGTGTAAGGAAGTAAACATCATTGATATTCCCTGTGTTATTGGTAACAAAAACTTCTGGCTGTTTAACATGCTTGAACACAAATTTTATATTTGCTGCTTTCCTGAGTCAGGATCTGATCCTAAGTACACGTGCGTTTGCTAGTCAGGCACCAAGAGTATGAAGTTCCTATTTTAATTCTGTTTAGGGATTCAAAGGAACATGAACTGTAATTTCACTTATTCCTGTGATTATTAATGTTACATGCACAGTACACATTTTAGTGGTGATGTGTTTCTTTTTTATACACATATTTAACATATAAAACAGTGAAAAAAATTAACTGACTTAGTTTGAAAGGTTTCCGACCCTTGTTACTGTATTATCCTGAAATACCTTCTTCAGCTCTACACTCACCAATGTAGTACTAAGTTTATATGTGACTACACACATACTGCAGCATGCAAAATGACAATAAAAAAAATTCTATGCCCTGTACTTCAAACACTCATTGAATTCTCTGGGCCATTACAACACTGCTTCACTCTCAGAGATGCTGAATACAATATTTATGCATCATGTCACAATAGCTGAAAGGAGTTATTGGATGAGCTGTAATGCTACTAGTGTTGGCTTTACTTCGCCATCTTTAGGTCAGACTCTGTTCATATAAATTACAGTTTTCATTAATGAAATATTTTGTGGTGGCTGTTACATGTTTTTTTGGCCTATGTTTTTAGTGTTTTTGCTTATGCAGTGCAATACTTCCTAGGCCTTTGTGTTGGAAGGCATGTACAGACATTGCTCCACAGTTACTTTGTTTTTTTAAGCAACTGTTATGAGAAAGTGGTAAATACCGAGTGAGAACCGATTATATCATCCCAGACAAAGGCTTAGGAACCAGCTACACCATGTAAGTGAAAACAAACACAAGGCCACAACACCCCCCCCCCCCCCCCCAAACACAAAACCAAAACACACTCAACAGAATAACATCCAGCCATTGTCTTATGTTCTAACTGCACTCCTGACAAAGTGGGCATAAATAAAAAATTGCATGCCCATAAGAAGAAAAAGACATAAAAACAAATAAACCAGGCAAAGGATGTTAAACCAAAAATGTGAGAGTGAAAATTAAGAAGTGGTGCAAATTGGCAAGGGGCATTAAAGCATAAAGGCATAAATAAAGGCTGGGTGTAATGCATTCATGAAAATTACATTCTAAATTAAAGACGTTTCATCTGATGATGGCAGAGCAGAGCAAAAACTACTAACAAAAACTAAGGCAAATGGCTTAAGAACTCTTCTCACCAATATAGTGTACATTAGTACTCATCCAAAAAACAGTACTCAACATTGAGTCCAGCAGTGTACTCAACAGAGATATACAGTAACAAAATGTTTCTTCACTTTGATACTGTGTAGTGCTGCAGGAACATACTTCCTCTATATGCAGGGTTGAAGGAAGTGGGTTGATGCTGAAGGGATCGGGGCAAAGAAGTAGTATAATACATATAAAAATGTGAACTCTTCCAAATGTGTGAAAAGAAATTACATTTACATTCTTTATTTACAGACTGATCTTACATAATAAAATTGTTACAAACATAAACTTTCTGGAAGACAAGGTGACCAATTAGGATACATATGTTCCAAGTGCAAAACTTTACCCATTACTGAATGTGCTTCATTGTGAAGTGATGCAATTGAGGGCCGATATAAATATTTGACAGCATTGGCCCTGGTTTTAAAGAAGTATGCTCAAAATACACAAATAACACCGTTGTTGAAAGAAGGTTGTACTTTGACATTTGACATATAGCCCATTCACAATCATGGTACTGTACAAAGAACTGATTTCAGTTGCTGTACTTGGACTTGTCCGTACTAGAATGATGTCAGAGTAGTATATTTACAGCAGTTACAGAATGCAGATCATTCTGTGTTACCCTCTGTTACCTAAACAAAATCACTGTTCATCAAAGAATACAGCGAATGTCGACATCAGTTTATGAAACACCTCATCTAACATCAGATGTTCTGATGAGCCAATTAATTCTTCACTGTTTACTGTAACATTATACTCCTCAGTTAGAACAACACTCGTTTATAATGACACAAAATATTCGGTCCCTTTCACAATGATATAACTGAATTCAACTATTCATACTGTGGTAACCTCTAAGAGAGGAATCCACAGTTTTCTATAGCCAAGGATGTCAAGTAGCACACAGTGAACAGAAGTGCATGTCAAAGGAAACATTAAATATAATTAAATTGACATACAGGTGTGCGAAAGGAAAATTATGTTTTCTGAAGGAGTTTTGTAGCAAGCATATTAGTTCACTCCAATTGCCTATGCTTTGATTCCAGTTCCTCTCATACTCTGGGTGGTAAGCAAGCTACTCACACACACACAAACTGCCATAAGATTATGATTTGCCTCTATGATCGTAACAATACTGTGGGCATTGTAGTTCTTACATCAGCATCACTTCTTGTACATGGGACACAACTTTAGTTTTATAGACAGTTACAGGTTGATTCAACTTGACAGCTGGACAATTGTGACAACAGTATTTTACACTCAGGATTACCTGGTTTCTGGACCTTGTCACTCATTTCATATTGAAAAAAGAACCCATTTGGGGTCTGGATCTGTTCGTTCTTGAGGTGTGGGGGGAGGGGCACCTACTGGGCTGGGACTTATGGGTGTTCTCAATCACTGGACAATACATGTCAGTTGAAGTATTTCACTGCCTGCATGGGTAGGCACACACAACAAAAGGGCAATGCAGTATGCATCCAATGGAATGTTTACAGAATAATCATGTGGTTCATAACTGCAGTTGAAGTGGTTCATAGAATGGTTACCTCTGCTGCAGCCATTTATGCAGGAATGGCCTTTTAGAGCAGACCATGGTCTCTTATGGGCTTCTACTTTTGTGCAACATCCCAAATAAATATGTCAAGGTCATGGACGCATTCAAGGAAGGGGGCTGCAGCCTCCGCCAAATTGAAGTTTAAAAATCGGAATTTGTAGACACAGTGATATTGAATGTTTCAGCCAAAATTAGCTGAATAATATATTAGAATTTTCAAAAATAAAACAATCGAATTAGGATGTCTTATATAAAATTAAAAAACCAAAAAAATTAAACACCATTTTCTGTATGTATATAAATGCATTTGTGAACAGTATTATATGACAGTTACACTTTTGACATGATTTTTATAACATAATTTTTAAAATCAAACTTAAATTATATACAGCTATATGATCAGCCCCACACCAATTAAAAATTTTGTATGTGTGCCTCTAAATGGTTGTCAGAAGTGTGCACAGACATCATAACACTGCATAAAATAAGTTAGGTGGTACTGTTTACAGTTCATTAGCATGTACAAAATATTCAGATGTTCCTTAAAACAACATTCCTCATACATTCCTTCGCGGGGGCTGAATATGCTTAAAGTACAGCCTCCACCTTCCCATCTTGTAAATGAAGCAAATACAGTTATTGCAAATTTTATGTGCTATATGTCTTTGCACGTGAGTTTATGCTCTCTTGTTGACAAAATTTCAGTGTATGCTTCAGTGAAATGGCTGATATTCAAACCATTTATTTCTTCAGTAGTAACCCGATTACATCTGAAAGTTCCAGATTTGAAATTTGTTTTAACAAGTTCAGATACATAACTTGTGGCAAATGGTGAATACATGTTGCAGTGGTGAAATTCAGGAAAGTTTGCAGTGCCGTTTTCATAAGAGACATGGTCTAATATACAAATCAAATGGTCAGTACATAGTGAAGATGCTGCAGAAGAAACACCATCTGTGAACTGTCCTTAATAATATTTCTCTTATTCCAACTCTAACAAAGATAGAAATATATAAACAAGACAAAAATGGCAATAGGATTACATTTAGACCACATGCATATTAGCCACACCATGTCAGCTGCTCTAAAAGCACTTGGCTTTTGAAGGTTCCACTCAGGCTGCTGATGTTGAACAGCCAGATGTTCAAAACAGTATAAAGTTAAGGACTCTTGGCATATCAGACTTTACAAGTGGAGTTTGAACTGTCACAAAGTGTTACAATCAAATTCCAAAAAGCCTAACCAATATGTCCTGTTATAACATGAATTTGAATAATTTTACACTCTCCTCTAAGACAGTATCCACATAAATATAGTGCTCAATTTAAGTAATCTGCACTTTACTTGTGGAATAATATGGGCACAGGTTCCAATAGGTTGCTGATTTTAAACTTTATATTTAACCTTTGGTGTCAGAATTTTGTGTCCAGTGTACTCTGCATAAAACCAGGATTTAAATGGCCCACCCATTACCGTGCATGTTATTGGCCGATGGCTATAATTGTGGTCCTCCAGCACCAATGGGATAAGAATGGTGAAAACCCAAATTTTCACAATACTGATACAGTGAATTGTATAGGACTAGCAAACTGAAAAACCTGTGGTAGGGGTCAGAGTACTGTGTTCATTGTTGCACCTTGGGGAATCTCTCCCCCTTGCATCTCCTGCAAGGAAAAGAATGTACTGGTACAGCTAGCAGAGTTACTAAATAGTGTTCACAGTGGACAGTTTCTCTGTACACTGCAGTTACATCCTTTAACAAGAGATCAAGGTGACAGCTAGTATAAAAATATGGCAAGGGGCTTAGCAGGGAAGGACAAGATTCTTCTCAAAGGCTGGTGTGGAAAGTGGAATCCCCATGTACAGTGCACATTTTCTGGCATTTTAGATTCACTTGCCATGCTATACATTCTACAAATAATCAGTGTGTTGAGCTTGTTACATGTGTTTGCAATGTTGTGAAAAGCAACTATTAGCTTCATAATGTCTGTCCAATTGTACATCGGCCTATCTACCAGCATGAAACCGCTTGGCACCCACTAGATGGATTTTCATGGATTTATAATTTTGTAAAATATGTTGACAAAGTTCAAGTTTGGTTAAAATCAGACAAAAATAACAGGCACTTTACGTGGAGACCTTTGAATGTTTGACAACTTTGTTTACAAATGTTACCATGGTTGCCTTAATAGTAACTGACTAATTTCTTCATGCAAATTACATGGTGCACAACTAAGGACAACAAAAATGTGCAATCCCAATATTTATTATGTCCAGGAACAGGAAACTTGGTATGTGGACAGACTGTGAATATACCTACAACTTGTGTAAAAAAAATATTCTTTTCAAATGAACAATTAAAAAACCTCAACAGGGTGAAAATTTGAGGTTACATATGACCGATAAATTTAATTTGGACACAATTAATGTAAACATAAATAATAAGTTCTGCACAGAAATGTAACAACAGTAAAAATTGTGGCCCCTGTAGATTAAATGGTATGGCCATCTGAGAAATGTCCAGGATGCAAAGATATGAATGTGCCTCAGTGTTGCATTATATATACATTTCCTGTCTTGTTTCTGCATGTCTGCATTTTAACATGCAATACAGTGAAAAAAAATGTGCAGGTTAATGGGAACTGATTGATCATCTTGTGGAATGTCAGTGCTGAATACAGTGAAGCCTACCTATAGCAGAACTGCATTGCAGGCAGGTACTTGAAGTTTGGACCCTCAGGATTGTAAAATTTTTCTGCTAAAGCTTTCCACAGAGATGTACCCAGGGTAGGGCAAGTGGTGTGGCTGCCCTGGACAACACGGTTCATGCAGCAGAAAAATTAATATTCTAAATGAAAAACTTCTGATTTTCTGCATGCAGTAAATTTTCAATTCCTGATACAAATAAAAGTAAATTCAATAAATGTTTAAAGTTCCTAATACATGTCAGGGACAGCCAATGTGATTGCTCACCCCAAGCATCAAAAAAGCTAGCTAAGCCACTGGGTTTCCATTAAGTCCAGGTACTGCTGAAGACAGATTTCAGTGTATTTACAAAAATTTTAATTTAAATATCCTTAAGTAAACATTTCACTGTACACTTGCATAATGAAATGTACCAGTTTTCTTGTCCATTATCTGACAGCATTGAATATAATTACACAGCAAAGAAATATGGACATATTTGGTGTTCACTCAATGCTTGAGTGAGCAGCTGTGCCATTGCTGAGCAAAAAAATAACAGACTTGTCTCTATAATCAGGAATGATATGGTGAGTGGCTGTAAGTTACTGATATATCAATACCTTACAACCACTGCCCACACTAACTCCCATCACAGAGCTGGAACAAGTTCCAAAACACTGGTCTTTACTGTACGTGTTGCAGCTGATCAAACTTAGAAAATTTTAATGCACTAATCTGCAACGGAACTTTCAATCTGAAATTGTTACTTTTTTACATGAAATGCCCCCACACAATGCATCATGCAGTAAACCTGAAAGTTGTGTGGTGTGCACAGCAAGGACAACTCCTCAGGCACCTTGTGTATAATTCTGCAGACAGTTCAGTCTTAGTATTTATTGATACCAAACAGCCTCACCCGGTGAAACTGTGGTAGCTTAGGTAAAACTACTAACATCATGGAAACAAAATTAACTATGAAGTGGCCAGTAGTATATCTGGTGTAGAAGCTCGTTAGCAGAAAACTGAAAAAAGAAAATTAAATTTCACTTCCACTCACATAATATTAAAGACATATAGTAGAAACACTAATGGTGTGCATTTAATAATGTATTACTGTTATCATTAACAGCTCTGTGTAACAGAATGAAAAGTAAGTGAACATTATAACTTTGAATGTGCTAAATAAAATGTTTTATCATCCACTGCATTCAGCAGAAGGAAGCAAAACATACAATAGCTAGATGGACATGACATGGCACTTCCTCAACCAATCTGTACATGACATGACAATCTCCTGACCAGCAGCTGAGTAACATTTGACCTTGTATTACCCAGTACTACCTCACTTGCTACTCTTCATGTGGAATCTTCATGAGATGTTATTATGTATTCCTGTACTTTTTGAAACAAAAATATAGCTTTTTAAGTAAAATGCTGGAATATGATCAACAAATTTTACAATAGGACAAAACCAAAATTGTAGTGTAGAAATTGCATGATTACACAAATTAGTATGCCATATTATGGAGGCAAATGTAATACTATCTACACTTCTGTGTAAAGTACTTCTCTCTTGTAATTAAAATATTTACTTACAGTATAATGGGAACAACTGTGAGAAATTTGCGAGTTGCTGTGAACTGTTGCCCATTATCTATCTGTTCCCAGTGAGTGAGTATCCTACAATCTCCTTGGTCCTGAGGAATCCAGGGTGCTCCCTTCAAGATATGTAGAAACACAAAGTGGCACTGTAAGGGCAACATACAAATTATCCATTCTGTTACATTAGGCATATTTTACACCCTACATTAGTATGTGTTATTTGTAAAAACTGCATCAGATTAACACAAAACATGGAAATTGTGCCCAGTTCAACTGTTAACTCCATATCTTGTGAATGAATTTTGATTGCATTGGTAATGGAAGGAAAGTGACACCAGTAGTTGACTCTGAAATTCATTGGAGTCAAATGGAATCCATAATTTACAAGAAACACATTTTCCCAAACATTTCAATGTCATAACTAATGAAATACAAGCAAAAATAAATTGACCACATAGTGTGAATCACTTCACAACAGATATCCATCTGCTAAATAATGGAATATACTACTACTTTTGTATATGTACAAGATGACTTAAATGAGAAATGGGAGTATTACATAATTCTTTGATTTGTGTAGTTCATCTAGTATTGTTACAGCTCGATCGAGTCTGATCCAGTAAGATGCTACAAAGGTGAACCATCTGCTGCACTTGCCTTGGGCTTGTGTACTTTGACAGATATACTAAGGAACGCTACGTGAAACAAATGGGTCTGCCAACTCCAACATTTGCTACATATACCATGTCCCTACCCGTCAATAGTGAATTCTCTCGTATGACTACCAAAGCACCACCACACCAATGAAGTGCAAGAAATGACTTCGTTTCTCTATTAAAATAAAACAAGTAACTTGAAAATCTTTTCCAAAAATTATTATTTTGTGTTATATACAATATGTATGGTGCATCTGCTGCAAGGCAAGGTCTGGAAAGTATTCTTGGCACACGTCACCATTTGAAACACGCATATGACATACAGACACATTAGGCAATATTGTTTCTCTGCAGCATCCATATGAACTCCCTCTCTCTTCTCTATGGCATCTGGCCCCCAGTGCAACCAGATGACTGGTTGCTCATGTTAATAAGTGAGAGAAAGACTACAGCTGATGTTATGAGGGAAGTTCACCATGCTGCCCACCAGACCATTTTTTAGTTGTAAATGTATTTTCATATTGAGGAAGCATGTCTTCTGGGTTGTTGGAGCAGGTGGTTGGGTAAATACTTTCTGACATTTAGCCTGTAAATTCACTCATAACTCTGCAGGTGAAGGCAGTACATTTCTTTGAAATGTCAAGAATAAATTACCTAACCACATCATGCAAAAACCCTGAAGACCTGCTTCCTCAAGAGTCATTCGGCAACATCCTCAAACCACTGTATTGTTAACAGTACATTTCTGATTATTTTATGTTCATTTATTCATCTTGTTGGTGTTCAATTTTCTAAGAAAGAATGAAATTATAAAAGTTTTCATAATATTTTGGCATTAATCTCCAAGAATTCATGACAGTATCACTTAAAAGAATTATATTAAATTCTGGTACTAAGAATTCTAAGAATATGGATGTTTTCACAGCAGGATTATGATCTTAAAGTACTAGTGCTACATGGCATGGGAGGCGGTAGCCTTTTCTTCTCTACAGAGCCTTCTGATGCTACACTGCACATTTGTTACACCTGAGTTAATATTCCTGTGTGGAGTGGAATTCCTTTACTTCTGCTGATGCCTCTAAGCTTGAGCACATCCAGTGGATGTTTTAGTCTCTTTGCTATGATCGTTTCTTCAGTCACTTACAACAAAACTGGGCCAGTGCCTTAAATTACTTGAAATTTGATACCTTAAGTGTTCAGGGGCATCACCAAGACTTTTTTACTTGATGTCTATAATGGCAATCTCAAGCATTTTACTTTATTTAATACTGAATTTAAACGTCACAACTGTCCTTCCACTACACGCGCTTTGGTAGGTTGTGCAATCAGTATGGATATTGGTGTATTCAATGAAAGGTCTATTTTGTTAAATAATTTGTTAAATAAATTATGCTATTTATACGTACTAAACTCAGTTATGTTTATATTGTCATTTTTCACTATGTTTTATTGTTTTTTGTTTTTATTATTGTGGTTAATTATTTTATGTATTTTATATTCCTGTCCTGTCCCTGTAATTGGTCTTTTGGTTGTCTGTCAGCAAAAAAATAATAAAGAACTGAATAATAATAATAACAATAACTACTACTACTTTTTTTTGCTATTGCTACCTAGAAGAGTGTTGGATGTTCATTAATTCCTTGGAGGGGTGAGGGATGGATAAAAGGTAGGCCATGTGACCTGACCCCAACAGCATGACTCACCACTTCTACATGTTGACTAACTCGAAATTAGCAATCAGCTAAGTATGTGACTAGTTATTCACTTGTAAACATAAGGGTGTAATGTGGGTGAATAATCACTTCATTTAGAGGAATCCAAAAGAAATAGGAATAATAAAAATAATGAAGAAAGAATTAAGAAATAAAAAAAAGAATAATAAACATCAGTAAAAGGATGCAAATTTTCCAGTATCCTAAGGAAAAATACCAATTTCATAAGTGAAACACAAACATATATTATCAAATATCAAGTAACACAGAACCCAGTAATGAGGGAAGCTAAAGGAAGAGAAAATAATTATGTAGTAACTGAAGAAACAGAACTAGAACAATGTAGCAAGTAACAAATAAAGAATCTGTGAAAACCCCTAAAATGAATATAAAATTGATTCAAATATGCAATAGGAAAGAATAACAAAGCCACAAGATGTATCTCAAATGCTTCACTTTTTTTTGTCAGAATAGAAAAATTTAAAAAACAAACGGAAGAGAGCAGTTCACAATAAAAAATAAACATTTCTTCAAAAAACCATGTTCATTTTCCCAGCAATTGAAACTGAATCAGAATTAGTGATTAAAAATCCAGTGGGTAAACGTTCAGCATGTTATAATGCAATACCAGTTTATGTAATCAAATAACGCATAAAATATATTAAAAAAAAACCTCCTGCTCATATTTATAACATATTTTTAAAATCCAGTATTTTGGCAGACAGGTTCACAATAGCTGAAGTTATATGTAAACAAATGTCACTTTCATCCATGTTTTAAAGAAACTCAGAACAGTTCATGTGTAATAGGGTAATATCTTTCGTATCAAGAAATCATATTAATGGAGGCCCAAAATGAATTCAGAGAGAAGATACAAACTGAAACAGCAATACAATATACTTTCTTGAAAGTATACAGAATGCCATTAAAGGAGGCATAAATTCAGTTGGAATGTTTTTTAATCCGATAAAAGTACACAGTGTTACAAATCATGAAATCTTACTGACTGAACTAAATGTTAATGGCATAACAGGTAAAACTAACTTACAGTTCAATTCCTAACTATTACAGCAAAATACATCTAAGTAATACAGAAAGTCTGTACAGAACAAACATATTTCTCCTTGCAGAGATGAAAAATGGAATGCCACAAGATACAATTCCTGGGCCAAATTTACTTCTATTTTGTGAAAATGGTCTAGAAGAGGCAGAGATAGTTCTTTCTTGCAGAGTATAGAAACACGTTAGTTATAAAAAATGAAAATGCCCTCAAACATACAATTTCCAAGGTTACGGAGAAACTACAGTAATGACTTCAAACTTAACAATCTTATGATAAACACATAAAAAGCAATGATAATATCTTTCTACACCAGACAAAATAAGAATTCTATTAAAACCACCAGAGAGATTTGGTACTATGCATCCTGCCTATAAATTAGGATCCTAATTCTTTGGCATATATAAAACAGATAGTATGAAATGGAATGCTCACATGAAGTGACAAATCTCAAAACTGAGGGAAGTGTGTCACATTATAAAATCTTACAGGAAATAATAATCCCACTTGCCATACACGGTACCTATTTTGCTAATTTTCACACTCATCAGAAGGACAATAGTTTTTTGTGGGGGGTGGGGAAACTGAAAGTAAAGGCAGTTATAAACTGCAAAAAAGGATTACATGAAAAATTGGTGGTGTAGGGAAACAAAATTCTGTTTGTTTCCCTACACCACTGTGGACAGACACTGAGAGATTTGAATATACTGTCATTGCCTTGTATGTGCATAATTGAAATACTATGCTATTTTAAAGGAAACAAAGAAAATGTGGAGCACAATGCAGAAGTTTGCAATCATAATACATGGAAAGAAATTTGACTCACCATGTTCAGCTATATATCACAGATATTTTTCAAAATAAAGTGTTGTGAATCTGAGAATTAAATTGTATCACAAGAATGCAGTCATAAAAAAAAGGGAGAAGTATATGTTTCTCTACAAGTGAGATTGGATCCCTTTGTTACAGAATATACGTCATGTTTAATGGGCTGATATTAGCCTATGAGTGAAAGAAGAGCTAACGAGTTGTCATGTTCCAGTTCATATGCTATTGGTGTAAATGTGTTTATGTAATTGTAACATGATTAATTTTACTGGGGTATAAACTTGAAATGAAACTGATGTACCCTATGTTAATGTTCAAAATGGATTAACAATAAACTAACGACAATTTTTATTAATCCAGGACTAAATATTTTGTAGATATGCACAGATATTGGTTGTTATACTTAAATAAAAGGAAATAAATTACAGATGTTAGAAAAAAAAAGGCTTTGTACATTTGTACTATAAACTTCCACCATTAGCAAGAAATTTTCGAATTCAGTGACATCATCAGAAAAGAAGGGGGAAAGGGTTTGTAGGGTGTTACGAATACTGTCATCGAAATCATGCGCGTGTTTAATATTGACACATGACAAACAATGAGTAACTCAATACAACTTCACTCAGGGCCTATACATACTGTGTTGTGTATGAGGTTTGTCAGAGTCCATGCAAGGGGAACACTCAGGATTGGAACACTGAGTAAAATGAGATGGAGTGTCAACACTCCAAGCGCGTAACTTATCCACAAGCCACGGCTCTGGAGCCACGTTGTATTTGGGTTGGATTCACCGTGACCACCAACCAACATTGCTAAACATAAAATCAAAGTTCAAAATGAGCATTTCACTGAGCTTACACTTCGTACTTCGCAAGCATATGCATTATACACGAACTTGTAACACCTACCCACAAACACACACACACACTGTAAATCTATACTGAAAATATATTCCACTTTTGTTGTACAGTTTGTACTTTTATTTTTTTAAATTACACTAGGAAAGACCATAATTGAGCGTGTTGCATACACGCAAGCTCATCAACACAGATTACTGTCTGCTATGCGCGACTACGAACCACAGATTACAGACTTTCGTTGCTAGGTGACGTTTGGTCTACAAATGCCATTTTTGTCGGTAGATGGCAGTGAGCATTTAAATGAGAATTTAAGAATTCAGAGTACAGAAACAGAGTTAGTAACCTGTTGTACACACGGCGAAAATAATGGGACACAGGGGCATGTTTATTGCTTATTAGAGGCGTTAATTTACGCTAAAAGTTAAACAGGGTCCAGATTTTCAACATATTGTAATTATCATTCACTGAAAGGAAGTGTTCGAAATGATTTATAAGAGTCGCGACAGTACGCAACAGTATCATTACTAGGTTTTTTGCCCACGTTCTCAGCAGTCTGGAGTACTTTTGATAATGTGGGAGAGAGAAGAAAAGAAATTATTACGTTCTCTTTTTTGAGAGTTTTTTTTGGTCCCCACTTTGTATTCTTCAAAATCTGACTGGTCGGCAGCTTTCCATCTGGAATTGTTGCAAGCCATTCTTTTCAATGTTATATAACTGTCAGCCCTCTGTTTCTGACGACCTCCTTCAAATATTGCAGTGATCTTCTACGGTCTTTTTCCCTGATATTGCTCCTTCAAGGACGTTTATAACAAACACGTTATGCGTAATTATGTGCCCTATCCATGAGTGGCGTCAATTTTTAAGATATTGAAAAGTAATATCTCTCCGTTTGCCCTTTGAAAAACTTCATCATTCGTTATGCCGTAATCCATTTTATTTTTAAAATTCATCTCCGGCGCCATGTCTCTAATGCATTTACGACCCCCTCTTCACTTTTCCTACGGTCCGTGTTTCTGATCCATAAAGAGCAGCACGCCGAATACAACTTTTTATAGGTTTCTTTCTTATTTCCAAACTAAGGTTATTCGAACAGAGTAGTTGTTTTTTATTATTAAACTATTTTAGCTTCTTTAACTCGTTATAATATGCCTTCTTTATTTTTTTCCAGTTTCTGGAAACATGCTGCCTAAATACTTGAATTTTGGTATTTGCATTAGGGCGTCGTCATCCATTTTAATATTAATATTTTCAGGACCTTTGGAGTAAACTATAACTCTGTTTTTATCCTGTTAAAAATCATTTTGTAATTACTTCTTAAAATTTTATTTAAGATTACTAATGCTCTTTTTCGACATATTTCATCTTGCACTATAATCGCTATATCACCTGAAAAACTTAGCATCTGTATTCTCATTCCGTTCACCTTGATTCCAGTGCAATATTCTCTGCATTCATCTATGGCTTGTCCTATGTATACATTGAATAGTAATGACGATAAGTTGCAGCCTTGTCTCACTCCTTTTCTAATTGCGGCCTTTCTTTTACTTTCTTTTATTTTTATAAATGTCGTTAGATGTCTGTATAAGTCTCTAATAATTCCTTTATCTCTGTAATCTATTTTAATCATCGTTAGTATTTTCATCATTACTTTCCAATTTACGTTGTCAAAAGCTTTCAATAGGTCTAAAAAGGCAATATATACCTTTTTTACTTTAAAACTTTTCTCCACAATGTTTCGCAAACACAAAATGGCTTCTCGTGTGCCTCTGTTCTTTCGAAAGCCGAATTAGTCTTTTGCTAGGTTTTCATCAATCTTTTTCTCCATTCGCCCCAAACTGATTTTTTTTTAATTGTAGATGTATGTGTCAGGATGCTTGAGGTTCAGTATACTTCACATTTTGTCGATTTACTCTCCTCTGGTAACATTACCATTTAACTTTTCTCGAAATTGTCAGGAATTTTTCCTGCTGTATGTATGTTATTAACAAGGCAGTAAAAAGTATGTTTCTTCTCTTCATCAAGTACTTGCAATAACTCTGCTGTTATGTTATCTATTCCGTATGCTTTTTTATTTAAATTCTTTTAATGTTATTTCAAATTCTGACTTTGTTATTGGTGGACCCAGTTCTTTGGGAGTAATCTCCTCTTCGCTTTCCCATTCTTCAAGCTCTTGTGAATCATTGCATAACTCTTCAACATATTGTTGCCATCTATCTGCTACTTCTTCATCTTCTATAGCTGTCGTCCCTTCTTTTGATTTAGTAGCAGTACTTTTTATTTTATGGGCCGGGTAGCTCAGTCGATATAGAGACTGACTATGGGCTGGATGGTTCGGAATCGAATCCCGGTGGGGACGAGATTTTCCGCCCGTCCAGACCGGCCCTGGGCCCACCCAGCCTCCTGTAAAATGGGTACCGTGTCTTTCACGGGGAT
>Ga0209755_10003798_pt1 | contig 18492 bp, 17 predicted proteins | sample TergutCo191P1_FD_187301 | JGI IMG/M metagenome (GOLD analysis project Ga0209755, IMG submission 187301) | Cornitermes sp. P1 segment gut microbial communities from Petit-Saut dam, French Guiana - Co191P1 (SPAdes) (version 2) | ecosystem: Host-associated > Arthropoda: Insects > Digestive system...
TATTGCGATCTATTTTTTTGTTTACAACAGGCTCCGGCAGTGAACCTTCCCAAATAAGCTTATAAACATCTTGAATGGTTAATTTTTTCACATTTTTTTGCTTATCCATAGACGGAAGAAACGGTTTGCCAGAAAAAGGACTCTTGTTTTTTTCACGATAAGACAAACCCATTAAGTCAAAAATTGCTATACGCCCAGCAAGAGATTCCTGCACATTTTCCATAAGCTTGTATTTTTGCGAACCCGTAAGCCAAAACGCTCCTTTTTCATTTTGATGCTCATCCACATAAATTTTTATGCACGGAAAAAGCTCCGGCGCATATTGCACCTCGTCAATAATTATTGGAGGAGGCATCTGCTGCAAAAACAAATGCGGATCTTCCTGCGCAAGCTTGCGAAGCCTGGTATCATCCAAAGATACATAAGCCCTTTTTGTCCCTTTAGCCAAGTTCTGAAGTATTGTAGATTTGCCTACCTGCCTTTGCCCATTCACCAAAATAACCCGAAAAGCACCAGACGCTTTGCCCAGCTCAGGTTCCAAAGTCCTTGTTAAATTTGCCATATCAAGCTCCCTAAGTTTTTGTATGATTTGGAGTCACACTCCAAAATATACAAAAAATATATATAATGCACGAATTTACGCAGACAGTTTTCTATATTACAAAATCAATGCTTCACTACGCTGAAACTCATTTTAGGCTTCCTGTTTCAAGGCTTTATCGCAAAGAGCCTGTCATTTTAATAGATGCGCCATTTCAGATTTGCCCAGGACTCCCCTGCCCTGTTTGGCTGATAATAAGAAAAGCGAGCAAATTTCCGGTTTACATAGAAGAAGTTTACGGCGAATGGCAAAATACTTTGGAGCAAACCATACCTTTTAAGTTGCCAATTCAAAAACAATTCGACAAACCATTCCATTTTGAAGAACTGGACTTTGAAAAACCGCAAAGCACAGGCTTATGGATGCTGAAAATCTTTGTGAAATATGGCAAAAAAATATGCCAGAGATGGAACTACCCGCATTTGCCGCCCAAACCGCTAATCATAAATTTCCTAAAAGAACACCCACCAAAACCAACAGGCTGGCTAGCCGGAGACACCCACTGCCACTCAAGCTACACACTGGATTCCGTAGAATTCGGAGCCGCCCCCGCTGTTCTGCAAAAAGCAGCAAAGTCCATAGGATTGGATTTCGTGTGCATAACAGACCATTCCTACGATTTAATCGGCGAAAAGAAATTCCAAAAAATGCGAAATGAAATTGCGGGATTAAACGGATTGATTGCCGGTGAAGAGATTTCATGTGGAAATTCAAAAAACAAAAATGTGCATCTTTTGGCGTTTGGCAACGAAAATTATGTTGAAGGGCACGGAGACGGCGGCCGCAGATGGTGGAATACAAACCCGGATTTGACAATTAAAGAAGCTATAGATAAATCCAAAGTTTTTTGTTTTGCTGCGCATCCAAAGTTGCAAATGCTTTTTGCTGAGAAACTCATCTTAAAAAGAGGGCATTGGAATTTCAAGGATTTAACCGAGAATAAAATCAGTGGCATTGAATTTTGGAATGGTTATAGAGGGAAGGATTTTTACGAAGGGCGTGAGCTTTGGATTAAATGCTTGCTCGCAGGCTATAAGTTTTTGCCACTCGGCGGCAACGATGCGCACGGAGATTTGAACAGCTACACCGCCGTTAAGCAACCGCTCTGGAGTTTAAAATGCAATCAGGAGCACGTGTTCGGGCAAGTTAGAACTGTGACTCCAAAGCCTTTTACCGAGCTGCCCACAAATCTTTACATAACAGATGGCCCGGCTTTATGGTTTGAAAATTTAACTCTGCATGCAAAAAGCACAGAGGATTACGGCAAATTTTTGAGCATAAAAATTTTCAGAGGCGAAAACGGTTCTGAAAAAATTGAAAAAATGAAAATAGACGATTCTTTATCTTTTGATTTTGAAATTTCCTTAAACAACAGCCTTTATGTGAGGGCAGAATGCGAAACGACTTTGGGCAAATTTGCGATGACGTCGGCGATCTTTTCACCGCCTGCTGCATAGGCATATCAAGAAACGGCAAACGAAAATACTTCACCTATAACTGCGAAGAAGACAGCATATTTGACTGCGCTTCCATAACAAAATCCATGCCCACAGGTTACCTTGCGCTAACAGAAAACCTGGATATTAACACGCCAATTGCAGACATACTCCCCGACTTCAAAAACGAAGGGAAAATTTTTCACCTTTTAACGCACTCTCTGGACTACCGTTTTCCTATGAGCAGCTTAAAAGATTTACCGCCTGATGAAATTCTACACCGCATATACACGCATAAATTTGAAATACCGCCCGGGCAATTATTTTGCTACGGAAATGCGAACAGCATTTTGCTTGGCAAAGTATTGGAGGCAGTTTGCAAAAAGCCTTTGGACAAGCTGGCTAAGGAAAAAGTATTTGAACCGCTTAAAATGCGCAGCACAGGCTGGAATCCCCTTGAATGGGCCCCCACAGACCGCATAATTCCCACGGAGATTTGCGCTTGGCGAGGCCGTGAGCTGCGAGGAGAAACCCACGATGAAAGCGCATGGAAGCTGGGAGTTGTCGGTTCCGCAGGCGTGTTCAGCACGGTTCCTGATATTCTGAATTTTCTGGAGCATATTTTGGAATCTGATGTTTTGCTGGAAAAATTGACTACAAATGCTCTGAGTTATTTGCCTGGAGAATGCACTGCGCTGGGTTTTGAATTGAACAATCCTAAGTTTATGGGCAAAATAGAAGAAGGCGATGCGATTTTTGGCAAAACAGGTTTCACCGGAACGAGTTTTATTTGCAAACCAAAAAATAAATTATGCCTTGTTATTTTAAGCAACTACACCTATCCGCACAGAAAGCCAAACGCAGACAGGATCAACGCATTCAGGGCTCAATTATCTTATAAAATCGTTCGTGGGAAATTTGGCTTTTGAAGGTGACCGAATCGCCGGTTTCCGGGTTTTGCATGCCGTGCGTTCCGTATTTGTATTCGTATTCACGGCAGGGAATGCCGTTTGCCATGTTTAGTGCCACCTCGTAGCGGTTTTCATAGACGGCTTCCTTGGGGTGATAGCTCTTGAAGGGTTTGCCACTGTTAACCGTGCTTATGTGCTGTTCCCATATAAAATATGGAAAGGGCTCTTTTTCCTGCAAATAAACAATGTATTCAAGGCATTTTTTGCCATCTATTCTGCGAAAGCCTTTTGTCAATACAGAGTCTATTTGGGCATTGGGAATCATCGGTAATTTAAGCATATTTGTCACATTTGTGTTCAAAGGAACTTCGCCTGAGAGCAAGCGGGTTATTTCCCAGCGCCTTCTTTCTATGCGGTCTAAATCTATTTGCCTGGTCATTTGGCTGATCTGCCTTTTCCATCTGTCCGGTATGGTAATTTTTGCAACAACAGCGGAATCGAAATCTTCATAACCTATTATATCCGTAACTTTTTGGCCTTGCGCAATTATCTCTAAATTCGGGGTTCTGTAAGCGAGTTCTCCCGGATAGGATTTTTTCAAATAACCTTCGGAACGGTCGCCAACAAAGGTTCTATTCATATAAAACATATCGCCTTTTTGACTATATTCATTTGTAAAATACAATCTGGCTACTGTACCTACTTGCTCATGTTCGCCTTCCAGCGTGGTATAATAGCTAATTGCAGTAACCTCAACTTTTATCGGTTCTTCCAAGTTATAATTTATAGTAACAGACTTCTCGCTTGAGCAAGCTGCCAAGAATAATGATAATGCCAATATGAATAAAAGTTTCATTTCAGAAGTTCCATTCTTTTTTGTGCGATAACGCTATCGCCTACGGCGAATGCTATGCGGTAAATGCCTGGGGTAGAGGTTCGCAAGATTTCCCTTGCCATCAGCGGTTTGTTATCTGGTCCTTTTACTACGGCTTTGGCATCTGTGCTTTTTACCGGCTGGGAGCGTTTGAACAAAATGCGGTCCGTTTCGCCTTGGTAAATTCTGAGTTCAACTTCTGTTGATTTAAATGGTTTGTTTCCGTTATCCATTTGGATAACTATTATATCGTTAGCCTTGAAAGTTGTTGTAGTATCTGCCACGACTTTAGCCGTAGCATTCCACTCATGGCCAAGAACTACTTTAGACTCATATTCTGTGGCATTGCAACCTAACAATATGAAAAATGCGATAAGAATAAAACGAAACATGGGGGTAATATAGAAAAAATATCCCTCGAATTCGAGGGGTTTAAGCTTATTTTTTGCTTTTTTCCTGTACATTCTTAGATTTTTTTGTATATTTACTAATAAAGGCGGTTGATGTCCCCCCAGTGACAACTGGGTTTAGGCTCCAGCCGCCTTTTTTGTTCTTTCTAAAATCTCAGATAACCTTTTATATTGGGAATCGGTCTCCTATTGTGAAATTTTGCACAAATTTGCCATTATGGGGGCAATATAGAAAAATTCAAATCCTCTTTTCCACAATAAACCTTGGCCTTTGCTTGGCTTCCAAATAGATTTTGCCTGTGTATTCGCCCACAATGCCTACGGAAAGCAAAATTAAGCCGCCAATGCTCCAAATAGAGCAAATTATGCTGGACCAACCGCTAGTTGTTTCGCCAATAAAATACTGAACTACGGAATACACAATCATAAACAAACTCATTATGAAAATAACTATGCCCATAATCGTAACCATTCTTATGGGCCTTATGGATAGCGAAGTTATGCCCTCAAGCGCAAACAACAGCATCTTGGTAAAAGGATATTTGCTCTCCCCTGCAGCTCTTTCCTTACGCTCATAATATGCAATCCCCGTTTTATAACCTAGCATGGGAACAATGCCACGCAAAAATAGATTCACCTCTTTGTACTCTTCCAAAGCGTTCAAAGCATTTTTGCTCATCAACCTGAAATCCGCATGATTATAAATTAGGTTTGCTCCCAGCATATTTATAAACTTGTAAAAACAATGTGCCGTTATGCGCTTGAAAAAAGAATCCTTAGTCCTCTTAGACCGCACTCCATAAACAATCTCGCAACCTGATCTATATAAATTCAGCATCTCATCTATAACAGAAACATCGTCTTGCAAATCTGCATCCATGGAAATGCAAACATCCGCAAAATCCTTGGCTCTGAGCAAACCGCATAAAAGAGCATTCTGATGCCCCATATTCTTTGAAAGCTTTATGCCGGAAACATTCTGGGGATTTTCCTTGCATAAATTCTCTATCAGCTCCCAAGTGCAATCTTTTGAACCGTCATCAACAAATACTATTTTTGATTCCTTGGAAATAACGCCGCTCCCCACAAGCCGTTGCACAATGTCCAGCAATTGTTGCGCAGTTACCGGCAAAACATCCTTCTCGTTATAACAAGGAACTACTATTGCAAGGAGCATAATTAAAACTTCCTCTTTATATCTTCTATGGACATTTTCATAAAAATAGCTTCTCCTCTTGGTGTCTCATAAGGATTTTGTAAAGATAGTAAATCAGAGACTATGCCCTTCATCTCCTGCGCAGAAAGCTCCGTTCCGCTTGAAATCGCCGAATTATTGGCAAAACACAACGCATTTTTCCTGAACAAGTCGCTCTCCTTGCTCTCTTTGGCATCCTCCAAAAAACCTATAAGCGCCAAAGCCGCAGCCCCAGTCCGCAAATGAGCCGGAATCCCACGCAACCGCCAGGTATTAACACCAAAAGGCTCCAAATAAAAACCAAGCTTCTTAAGCTCATTCTTCTGCGCATGCAAAATAGGGGACAAAACCGCAGGAATCTCCACATTTTCAGGAAACAAAAGCTCCTGGCTAGCCAAACTCTGGCCGCTCTGCAAAGCCTGCAAAGCCCGCTCAAAAAGAATAAGCTTATGCGCCCTGTGCTGGTCAATAATAAGCATACTCTGCCCCTGCTCGCAAATAATGTAAGATTTACCGATTTGCATGCAATCCGGGCTTGGAGTTGAGATGTTTGGAGTTGAGAGTTGAAAGTTGAGAGTTGGGAGTGAAACAATCCTATCATCAGGAAAAAGTTCAGAGCCTCCACTCTCCACTTTATTATCCGCAACGTAGCTCGGTGCCTTCTCCCTAAGCTCATTCACTATCGAAATAGACGGATACGAAATAGCATTTTGCAACGCATTGTGCACAGCGTGATTCACAGCAGAAAAAACTGCGCTGTCTCTTGAAAAACGAACCTCCTTTTTTGCAGGATGCACATTCACATCAAAAGTTTCAAGCGGCATATCCAGAAAAATAACTGCTATCGGAGAATGATTACCGTAAGGCGCATAAGCCTGATTTATCGCTTTGGCTATTAAGGAATTGTAAATAGGGCGCTTTTGCAAAAATATATATGGAATATTCCTTTTGCCTTCGGAATCCGACGAACTCACAAAACCCCAAACTCTTATGCCAAACTCCTCCCATTCAATCGTTTTCAAGGTGCGAACAACGGAAGTTCCAAGACAATCGGAAATCCTGGACTTGAGGCTTCCTTTTTCCGAGCAAAACAGCATGCGATTGTCCGCTCTGTATTCAAAACGGACATTCTCGTTTGCGATTGCAAGCCTCACTATGCAATCTAAAATTCTTGAACTTTCAACAGAATCGTTTTTCAAAAATTCCGCACGCACAGGAGCGTTGAAAAATAAATCATGAACCGTGATTGTTGTGCCGGAGGTGATTGCAGTGCATCCTTTATATGTTAAGGAACCGCCTTCAAATTCCGCTCTAATACCATTGCTCTCTATAGCCATCTTGGATATGGAAGCTATTGAGCTAAGAGCTTCACCCCTAAACCCGTTGGTGCTCAATTTGAATAAATCACTCACATCCCTCAGCTTGGAGGTAGCGTGGCGCAAAACGCTTTTCTCAATATCGTCCGGGTCTATTCCACTGCCGTTATCTATAATTTTAATTAAATCCTTTCCGCCCCGTTTCACTGATATTTTTATCTGAGTAGCCCCGGCATCAAGGCTGTTCTCCACCAATTCCTTTACTGCAGAAGCCGGTCTTTCAATAACCTCTCCCGCAGCAATTTGATTTATGACTGAATCGGGTAAAACCTGTATCATGCCACTTCCGCAGCATTCTTTGCCACGGTCTTGTTCTTTGCGATTTTAGACCTTGCAACGCCAGCTGTCTGTTGGTCTCCAAGGAAAATTCGAACAACACGGATATTCTCTTTGGCTTCTGGTATTTTTACCTTTTCAAACAGGTTCACCCTTTGATTTGTGGTGCGAAGTTCTTCGCTCAAAAGCCTGTACTGCTCTTCTATAACCCTGCGTTCCAATCTAATGGTAATCAACTGTTCCAAAGCACGAATGCCCGAATCTACCCACACTGGGGTATCAAACAAATCGGGAACGCCGCGATCAAAATCAACGCCCTCAAATATGGGAATCGCTACACCGGCAATATTCCCTTCGCCAACTCGAATCTCTTTAACCTTAATATAATTGCCCCATTCAACGGGCTCGGAAAACAGTTTAATCCAGTTTTCCATATCTGCCAAAAGAACAGCTTCTTCTTGTCTTTTGGCCTCAACCCTTTGCTGCAAGCCTCTAATTTCCATTTGAAGCTGTTGCTTTTTCAACTGCAAAGTAGGCAAATAGCGCTGAAATCTTTTTAGAGCGTCGCGTTGTGCCTTTAAAGCGTTTTTTGTAAGTTTGACTTTAGCCATTGGAGGTAATATAGAAAAATGTTTGATGCTTATAGGATTTGCAACGGAATCGCAGATGGTTTAGATGGCGTAACTATTGATAAATATGCTGCTCATTACCAAATTCAGTTTTTCAACAAAAAAATGCTTAAATATGAGCAAAAACTGGTTGAATTTGTGAAAAACCGCTTTTCCCCCGAATTTATTGCGGTAAAATACAGGTTTGAAGACTATAGCCAAATAAAAACAGCGTTTGGAAGCAATTCAAAGACCATAGTTGAAGAAAACGGCTGCAAATTTATTGTTGATTTGCTGGATACCTTGAACCCAGGGCTCTTTTTGGATATGCGTGATGCCAGGCAGATGTTTGGAAAAATGTGCAAGGGCAAGGAAGTTCTGAATCTGTTCGCCTACACTTGTTCTTTTGGGGTTTACGCCAAGAAAAACGGCGCAAGCAGAGTTGTAAACGTTGATATAAGCAAAAAGAATTTGAACAGGGGCAAGGAAAATTTTGCGCTGAATGATCTAGAGGGTGAATTCTTTTGCGGCAGTGCCGAGGAATATGTGAATTGGGCTGTGAAAAAGGGCAAGAAGTTCGGAGCCATAGTGATAGACCCGCCGAGCTTTGCAAAGAACGGCAAAAAAACATTCAGCGTTGCAAGGGATTTTGAGCCGTTGGTTGTTAAGTGCAAGGACATAAGCGATGGTGTTTTGCTGTTAGCCACGAATTTCAGCCAGTGGTGCAATGGTGCGCTGCAAAAAATGGCAACTAATATAGGGTGCAAGGTATTGAAAAGCGGTACCCAAGGAGAGGATTTTCCCGGTTTGCCTGCTATGGTATGGGTGCTTGCCAGCTTTTCTAAATTACGCTTATGACTTTTGAATTACCCAAATTAGCTTACGGGTTCAACGAGCTTGAACCCCATTACGACGGTGCTACTGTAGAAATCCACTACTCAAAGCATCACGCAGCATACACCGCAAACCTGAACAAAGCGGTTGAAGCGGCCGGTTGGCAGAATAAAACCATAACGGAAATTTTAACCAGCTTGGAATCTGCTCCCGAGTCGCAGCGCACAGCTCTGAGAAATCATGGCGGCGGCTATAGCAACCACTGCCTGTTTTGGGAATCTCTAACTCCAAAAGGCACCGGCAAAGCCGCAGGCGAGCTTGCTAAGGCCATAGACGCAAAATGGGGCAGCTTTGACTCTTTTGCTGAGGCATTCACGGCAAAGGCAATGGCGCATTTTGGCTCCGGCTGGGCATGGCTGGTGAAAACCAAAACCGGCGAACTTGACATTGTTGATACCCACGATCAGATTAGCCCAATAAGCTTGAGCTTAATTCCCATAATTGTTATAGATGTATGGGAGCACGCATATTATTTGAAATATAAAAATGTCCGTGCAGACTGGATAAAAGCGTGGTGGAACATTGCTAATTGGGAAAAGGCCGGTGAGAGGTTCGGATAATCACTCCACCGTCACGCTCTTAGCCAAATTTCTGGGCTGATCAACATCATTGCCTCGCAACACAGCAATGTGATAAGCCAAAAGCTGCAAAGGAACGCTTGTTATCACCGGCATAAGCGTGCAATGCACAGACGGAACCTTTATTATATGCTCCGCAAACTCATCCAAAGGAGAGCAATCACTTGTTGTGATAACTATAAGTTTTCCTCCACGAGCCTTTATTTCCCTTGCATTTGACACAATTTTATCAAAAAGAGCATCTTTGGGAGCCACAATAACAACAGGCATATTAGCATCTATCAACGCTATTGGGCCATGCTTCATCTCCGCAGCCGGGTAGCCTTCTGCGTGGATATAGCTTATTTCCTTTAATTTCAGCGCGCCTTCCATTGCAACCGGGTAATGATAATGCCTGCCTAAATAGAGGAAATTCTTATGATTATAATACAGTTTTGCAATTTCCAGAATCTCGTTATTCAATTTCAAAGTTTGCTCCACAGCGCTGGGCAAAGAATTTATAGCCTGCGCAATTTCCATGCCACGAACAGAAGAGAGCCTGCGCTGCCGCCCCAGCAAAAGAGCGACCAATGCCAAAACGGTGACCTGAGCATTGAAAGCCTTTGTGCTGGCAACGCCTATTTCTGGCCCTGCGTGCAAATACACGCCGCAATTTGAAGCCCTCGCTATTGCTGAACCAACAACATTGCATATGGAAAGCACCGTTGCGCCCTTGTTCTGAGCCTCTTTTAGCGCAGCGAGGGTATCTGCAGTTTCTCCGCTTTGCGAAATTGTGAAAACCAAAGTATTTGAGCCTATTATAGGATTCCTGTAGCGAAACTCCGAAGCGTATTCCACTTCAACCGGAATTCCCGCCCATTCCTCAATCAGATACTCCCCCACCATCGCCGCATAATAGCTTGTTCCGCAAGCGGTTATTATTATGCGGTCTATTGAGCGAAGTTCTTTTAGCGAATTGTCCAGCCCGGCGAGCTTGGCATTGCCGTCTCCCAAAAGCAGGCGGCCTCTGGTGCAGTTTTTAAGAGCCTCTGGCTGCTCAAAAATCTCCTTGAGCATAAAATGAGGATAATCGCCTTTTTGAGCGAGTTCCAAGTCTGCGTCTATTTCCTGAATTTCACGGCTAACGCTTTTGTCCTTTATGTTTTTTATTTCAAAACGGTCTTTGCCCATGACTATAACATCGTTGTCTTCCAAATACACTATTTTTTTAGTATGCCCCACTATTGCAGAAACATCGCTGGCCAAAAAGCTTTCATTTTCGCCAACTCCAAGCAAAAGCGGGCTGCCTCGGCGAGCTCCAACCAAAACATCGGGCTCGTCTTCGCAAATAACAGCGATGCCAAAAGCACCTTCTATGGACTCCAAAGCTTTCAGAACAGCTTTGCTCAAGTTGCCTTTATAATACTTGGCTATCCAGTGAGCCAACACTTCGGTATCTGTTTCCGAACTGAATTTTACTCCGTCGGATTGCAAGTGTTTTTTGAGCAATGCGTAATTTTCAATGATCCCGTTATGCACAACGGATATTTTTCCGTTTGCCGACATGTGCGGATGCGCATTGGCTTCTGTAGGTTCACCGTGAGTTGCCCAACGTGTGTGGCAAATCCCCAAAGTTCCTTGAAAATTCTCGTTTTCCAGTTTTTTCTCAAGTTCCCTTATTTTGCCAACCGCCTTCGCTGTTTTTATTTTACCGGAATCAAGCAAACTGATTCCGGAACTGTCATAGCCCCTGTACTCCAATTTCTTAAGTCCATCAAGCAAAACCGGAAGGGCCGGCCTGAATCCTATATAACCTACGATTCCACACATGGCGGTAATTTAGAAATTTCTATATTCCAATTCATGGCAAAAGATGAAGATGAGCCTGGCAAAGTCCACTTGAAGGCAATCCTTAAAGGAAGCGCTGCGCAACAAGGTATTAGGCCGGCATCCATGTCCGGATTCAGGGTAGCAGACTTTCAAGTAAACCCAATGGCTATGCTCGAAACGCCTGAAGAGCGCATGAGAAATGAACTTAACGCCTTGCAATCACAAATAGCAGCTTTGCGTGGTGATATAGCGCAACTTAAAGCCAAAGGTGAGCAGGATGCGAAAACTGCGCATGATAAGGGTGTTCAGGAAGGCAAAAAGCTGGGCGCCGACGAAGGCGAAAAAAAAGCTCTCGAAAAATGGAATGCCGATTTGAAAGCTTTGCAGGAGAATGCAGCTAAAGAAATTGAGAATCTTGCGGCACAACAAAATGCGAATTTTGAAAAAATAAATGCGAAAACAGCGGAAATTGCGCTAGCCATAGCCAAGAGAGTCTTTTGCGAAGAGGCAGCGACAAATCCAAACATAATAAGCCGGGTTTTAAAAGAAGCGTTTGTTTTCCTGGGCCAAGAGGAGAATTTAAAAGTCAAGCTAAACCCTGCGGATATAGCTTCTGCAGAAAAAACGGAATCTTTTTGGAAACCCGCAATAAGCTCGCTGAAAAATGTTGAGCTTGTTTTTGACGAAAGCATAGCAAGAGGCGGTGCGCTGCTGGAAGCGAGCAACGGCGCATCTGTTGATATGCGCTTGCAAACGATTTTCAGCCACCTTGAAGAAGTTATTAAGCGAATTTACAGCACTTAAAGTTCATTTGTTAAGCACGCAGCGCACGGAAAACAAGCCGGTTTTGTTGTGTATATCCCAGTAGGCATTCTTGCTGTTGTAATATATGTATCGGCAATAAGCGTTGCTGTTATTACTCTGAGTTGCGCTCCACCAAAAGCCGTTATAGCCTGCATAGCTGAAAGTACCGGCAGAATAGCCATAGCCACCGGGTAAAGCAGAAAAACCGTAGTCATCCGTTCCTTGGCCGTCTTTTTCCCAGCCACTCCCGGCCTTTAGCTTTGCTCCGGCAAATTCGTAGCCACCGGCAAAATCCACGAGTGTTTGCCATTCCGCATCTGTTGGCAAATGCCAGCCTGGAGGCGTAGCTTCCTTTGCGCTCTCCCAGTCGTATAGCCTGCCGTATTTTATGGCATTTGCCGGATTATTCTCATAGCATTTGCTTTCAATAGCATCGTAATTCAAATTCTCTGCCATCCAAACCAGCTTGCCAATCTTCACCGCTTTGTAAGCCTTGCCGTCTCTGGGGTCTATAAAGGTATTGCTTACATGCTTTGAGACTGCAACATCTCCAAACATAACATAGCACAGGCAGCTCAGTACATTTTCCGTATGCCTAATTTCAATGCCGTCTTTGCGCAACATTCCTGCCAGCACTTTTTTCTCTATATCCGGGTCGCTGCATTCCAGCATCTTGAGATAGCCCCTCTGCAACACATCCGTAAGTATCTTGATTTCGCGTTTATACGCTTTTCTCGCATAATTTGTGAGAAAAGCCTGACAAGACTCAGCATCATCAAACACGGCTTTACCATATTCGGCTACGAGTTTTTCCAGTATGGCAACAAATTTTTCGGTCATTTAAAATAAATATAGCAAAAATTTCGGTTAATCAAAACCGTCAAACCCTACCAGCTCGCCAATTTCGGATTGGCCTTGCGCTTTGGTTCCCTTAACTGTGCCGCTGGAATAACTATTGCTTATTTGCCCGTAATTTCTGCCAACCAACCCACCACCACCGATATCTGCTATTACCTTGCCGGTGAAATAACAGTCACTTATCATTTTGCCGTGATTCCATCCGATCAGGCCGCCAACAGCGATAATTCCCTTAACAGTGCAGGCGGAATAACAGTTATTTATAATGCTGTCAAAGTTATTCCCTGCCAGCCCGCCAATGTTGCCAAAACCGTTGATATACGAATCGGTTAAACCAAGATTCTTTATTTCAGCGCTCTCTGTGCATCCGAACAGTCCCTGATTTCCTTCTTCCTTATCGTTTATGTAAATACCGCTCACCACTTTTCCGTTGCCGTCAAAGGTTCCGCAGAATGGGTAAAATTCATCATCGTCACAAGAATAGCATCCTATTGGAATCCATTTATTAGCGGGCGCATTTTTGCCTTTTCCCCTTTTTCCCCAATCTCGCCAGTTTGCAGTATTGTTAAGCGCAATATCCTCTAACAGTTTAATTATTTTTCCTTCAAAATTATCTTTGCCAATATTGACTAAAAACGCAAGTCCGGCCAATTGCTCCGGTGTGTTTATTGTAAATTCATTATTATTTTCGCTATACCAGGAAGTATCTGTCGATCCGTTCCAGATATACAATTTATTCCAAACCCCTCCGATCGGAGGGGTGTCATTCATGCCTAATCGCCCTCACCGGTTTCATTGCGCTAGCCTTCCATGCAGGTAAAATTGTCGCTAAAATACAAAGGGCATTTCCAATAACAAAAACGGCTGCAACATCCATCATTTGAACTTGAACCGGGAAAAAAGGCATCATGTAAACATCTGCGGGCAGCTTTATAAAATGGGTTCTCTCCTGCGCAATGCACAACCCCAAACCGGCAATTCCACCCAAAATAGAACCGAACAAACCTATAAATGAACCCATGCTTATAAACACACGCATAATAGAACCCTCAGAAAGCCCCATGCTACGCAAAATGCCAATCTCTCTGGTCTTGTCAACAACAACCATAATCAAAGAGCTTATAATGTTAAACGCCGCAATAAGCACAATCAGGCTCACAATAGCAGCTACTATGAATTTCTCGTAGTTCATCCATTTCAGCAAAGTCTGGTTTTTATTTTTCCAATCCGTAGCATAATAAGGATGGCCCATAAAACTTCCGGCTTTCTCCGCATGAACATCGCTCTTCCACGGATTTTTCACCTTAAACTGAATACCAGAAACACCGGTCATTCCCAACAACTTCTGAAGAGAAGCTATGCTCACATACAAAAGATTTCCATCGTATTCATACATTCCGGTTTCAAAAATTCCGCCAACAATAAACTGCTTCATTCTCGGGCCGCCGCCCATGATCTCATCAGGGCTCTGAAAAGTCTGCAAAACCAGCTTATCGCCTATATCAACCCTCAAACGGTGCGCAAGAATAGAGCCGAGAATTATGGAAGAACTGTCTAAATTAAAATCTCCTACTGTCATTTTTGAAGATAAATCTATAACATTCTTTGCAGTTTCGGTATCTATGCCGTAAACCACAACGCCATCATTAACTCTTTTTGAACTCACTCCGACCTTGTAAATTATAAACGGAGAATAAGCCGTGATATCCTTATCATTTTGCATAATCAATTTTGCTATGGAATCCGGATGAAAAATTTGCTCGCCTCTGAGATTCAAAACCTCAAAATGCGCATCCTTGCCAATCATCTGATGAGTTACTTCTGCCTCAAAGCCATTAACCGCAGAAAGAGCAACTATAAGCGCAAAAGTGCCAATAAACACTCCGCACATGCTGAATAAGCTTATAAGCGAAACAAAGAGGCTGCGTCTCTGCGCCCCTAAGTAACGCCAAGCTATTTTCAGTTCAAGTCGCAAGTTCAAAATTCTATAACCCTAACACGAATGATCTGTTCTATATTTTTAAGCGAATCGATAAGAGTTTGCGGAACCGCAGTATCTATATCCACAAGGTTATAGCCTATTTTTCCGTTGCTCTCATTTTTAAAGCTGTTTATATTTATGCCGGCATCGCCAAAAACTTTTGAGATTAAGGCAATCATATTCGGCACATCGTTGTTTATAACCACAATGCGATTCTTTGTGCTTGCTGCGGGCCGGTTATCTATCACAGGGAAATTTACCGAATTATGGACAATGCCAAAATCCATATAATCTTTCAACTGCTCAACCGCCATAACAGCGCAATTCTCTTCTGCCTCGTCCGTGCTTGCGCCCAAATGCGGGAAAGAGAGCACCTGTCCGTTAGCCAAATCAGATTTAGTTGGGAAATCGGTTATATAGGTATTGCTCGGGTTTGACGCTAAAAAAGAGCTTATGCCACCTTCGCTAACAATGCCGTTTCTTGCGAAGTTGAGCAGGTAAGACCCCCTGAAGCCGGCTAAATTCTTTTCGTTCAGCAGACCTTTGGTTGCAGGCATGAACGGTACATGCACGGTTATTATCTTCGCTGCTATTATTAGTTCCTCAATGCTCTGCACAACTCTAACAGTGCTGTTCAGCATGAACATATTATCAATGCTTGGATAAGGCTCATAAGCTATCACATGCATGCCTCGCCCAATGGCTCCGTTTGCAACCAAAACGCCTATTTTGCCAAGCCCTATAACTCCGATAGTCTTGCCTGCAAGCTCGCCGCCTGTAAATGCAGCTTTGTTTTTCTCAACGGCCTCGCTTATCTCTTTATCTTCTTTGCCCTGCAAGCCTCCTATCCAGGATAGTGATTTGTGAATATTCCTCAAAGCTATGCCAAGCGTTGTAAATACGAGTTCAGCCACAGCATTCGCATTTGCGCCCGGCGTATTGAACACGCACACGCCCTTTGTGCTGGCTTTGTCTATGGTTATATTGTTCACTCCTGCGCCTGCACGGGCTACAGCGAGCAAATCGTTTGAAAATGAATCGGTATCAACCTGCGCGCTTCGCACCAAAATAGCATTTGGGTTATCTATGGTGTCACTAATGGCATAGTTTTTTCCGAACAATCCGGTTCCCTTGGCCGAGATTTTATTGAGGGTTTTGACTGAGTACATGGTAGTCTCCTAAATGTTAGGAGAAAATATAGAAAACGGTTTACTATATTTCATCTATGAAACACGCTTACATCCTATTGCCCGCTGAAAATAACATCGCTCTGGAAAATGTAGCAGACGGTATTTTGGAAACTTTGACCAAAAAAGGTCTTAAAGCCGTAAAATTCATCCCTTTTGGAAAAGAGGTCGGGATCCCCTTTGCCGAAATCCGCAACGCCATCATATCTGATTGCGAGCAGATGATTATGGATCTGCTGCTGGACAAAATGTCAAGAGTGCTGGCAAAAAACGATGTGGTTATTGTTGAAGGCATATCATCGGATATATTTTATAAAAAAGAACTCCATCGCATGCTGACCGCTGCCTTAGACGCAGATATTATCTTGGTCGCACGCATAAGCGACAGGCCTCTGGACAAGCTTCTAAGCGAAATTTCCGTAGAAGAACACCTGCACAAAAGGGCAAATTCCTACATGGCAGGCTGTATATTCCTGAATGTAAACGAAGATTGCGAAGACGCTCTGAGGCAAACCTGCAAAGATAGCGGGCTCTCTGCGCTGGCTTTTGTTCACGGAGGGATAAACCCCACCAAAGAAGCCGTAGTAGCATGCATGGAAGAAGAACCGTGGGAACTCATATTGAAGCAAAACAGGGAACACAGAATGAGCCCGCCGGAATTCCGGAATTTTTTGATAAAAAAAGCCCAGCAACGCAAGGCTATAATAGTTTTGCCGGAAGGCTCTGAGCCGAGAACCGTGCGAGCCGCAGTTATAGTAATGAAAAGGCAGATAGCCATTCCAATACTGCTCGCAAAAAAAGCGGACGTTGAAAAAACCGCCTCCACCCTTTACATCACATTGCCCCCGGACCTTGAAATAATAGACCCAGAAAATATCGCTCCAAAGTATGTTCAAACATTGGTACAACTCCGCAAACACAAGGGAATGACCGAAGAAGAAGCGAAAAAACTGCTCACAGACACAAATTGGATTGGAACCATGATGGTGAAAACCGGTGATGCTGACGGGCTTGTGAGCGGTGCGATTCACGCCACGGCAGACACAATTCGCCCGGCTCTTTCAGTGATAAAGCCTCACGCCGGCAACACTATAATAAGCTCCGCATTCTTCATGTGCTTGCCCACGCAGGTACTTGTTTACGGAGATTGTGCAATAAACCCAAACCCAAACGCAGACGAGCTTGCCCAGATAGCTATCCATTGCGCAGATACAGCCAAAGATTTTGGCATTGAGCCACGAGTGGCAATGCTCAGTTACAGCACAGGCGAAAGCGGCAAAGGCGAAGATGTTGACAAAGTGAAGATGGCCACGCAAAGAGTAAGGGAGCTTCGCCCGGACATTGAAATTGACGGCCCAATGCAATACGATGCCGCAATAATGGAATCCGTAGCCCGCACCAAGGCCCCGAACAGCCATATAGCAGGGCGCGCAACGGTATTTGTGTTCCCAGACCTTAACACCGGCAACATAACCTACAAAGCGGTTCAGCGCAGCGCAAACACCATAAGCATTGGCCCCATGCTTCAGGGCCTCGCAAAGCCGGTTAACGACCTGTCTAGAGGCGCATTGGTGGACGATATTGTTTACACCATAGCTATAACCGCTGTACAAGCTGGCATGGAGAGATAATTTTTCTATATTACATCGGAGAATTTTAGGAGAGAACCCATGTTAAAACAAATTTCCCTTTTGGTCGCAATATCAATTGTTTGTGTTTTTGCCGAAAACACTGCACACCCTGCACCTCAGGCTCCCGCTGCACATGTTATAGCTCCTGCGCCTGCACCGGCAGCAGAAGCTCATGCACCGGCAACGGAAGCGCATGTAGCAGATACAACGCATGCTGCTCCCGCAGCAGAGGCTGCACATGAAGCTCCGGCTGCGCCAGTAGCAGAACCGGCATCAGTTGCAACAACTCCGGAACCGGCTTCAATTCCGGCGCAAGTTCCCGCACAGGCACCTGAAGCAGCAGCTGCTCCGGCACAAGAAGCTTTAATTGAAAATCCGATTGAATTTATTATCGTATCTGCAATTTTCGTAGCAACTGTTCTGTTAATTGCCTTAACAGGTAACTAAAGTAGAGGTTCAACATGAACTTGGAATACAGAGTCGCAGATATTTCCCTGGCTAGCTGGGGTAGAAAAGAAATTGAGCTCGCAGAAACGGAAATGCCGGGACTGATGGCTCTTCGCAAAGAGTATAAAGGCAAACTGCCTTTAAAGGGCGCTCGCATAATGGGCAGCCTGCACATGACCATTCAAACTGCGGTTCTCATTGAAACGCTTGTTGAGCTTGGCGCAGATGTGCAATGGGTGAGCTGCAACATATTCAGCACTCAAGATCACGCCGCCGCCGCAATAGCAGTCGGCAAACACGGCACTCCGCAAAATCCTAAAGGCATCAGTGTTTTTGCCTGGAAAGGCGAATCTCTGGAAGATTACTGGGAATGCACAAGAAGAGCGATGGCTTTTCCGGCAGGCAAGCTCCCAAATCTTATTTTGGATGACGGCGGTGATGCTACCATGCTCGTAATTCGCGGCGCACAGTTTGAAGACGCAGGCAAAGTTCCGGTCTTCAATCCGAAAACCGATAGCGAAGAATGGGGCGTATTCCTTGGGCTCTGCAAAAAGCAGTTCGCTAAAGACCCAAAGCACTGGACAAAAATTCGCAAAGAGATTAAGGGAGTTTCGGA
>Ga0209755_10003799_pt1 | contig 18492 bp, 21 predicted proteins | sample TergutCo191P1_FD_187301 | JGI IMG/M metagenome (GOLD analysis project Ga0209755, IMG submission 187301) | Cornitermes sp. P1 segment gut microbial communities from Petit-Saut dam, French Guiana - Co191P1 (SPAdes) (version 2) | ecosystem: Host-associated > Arthropoda: Insects > Digestive system...
CGGTCAGCGTAAAGCAGATAAAATAAGCGCTATGACAACACTCAGCGAAATCAGCGTCCGAAGCAGCGGCGAAACTGACTGGATCAACATCACCGGTGAAGTGCAAAAGGCAGTCGCCGCTTCCGGCGTGCGCGAGGGGATTTGCGTGGTCTTCGTACCGCACACCACCGCGGCGGTAACCGTGAATGAAAACGCGGACCCCGATGTTCCCCGCGACGTTGATCTTGCGTTGAGCATGATTTCTCCCGACCGCCGCGAATTCCGTCACAGGGAAGGAAATTCTGCGGCGCACACCAAAACAAGCCTTGTGGGACCTTCGCTCACATTGATTGTTACTGGCGGCAGGCTGCTGCTGGGCACATGGCAGGGAATATGGTTTAATGAATACGATGGAAAACGAAGCAGGAGAGTATACGTGAGGGTAATGGGAGAATGAGAGAAATAATAAACTGGAAAATGTTTTTTATTTTGCTCGCGGTATGCGTAATCGCGTCGTTGTGTGTGATACCTTATTCGCTGGAAATTACCTCGAATGATATTGAACTAAGCCCGGTATTATTGGTTTTATCGGCGGCACAAAACCTTGTCCTTTTCGCGATAGCAACATTCTTTGGCCTTCTTTTGTCAAAACGCGTCGGGATGGGTCTGCCTATTTTAGAGGGTATCCTTGACGGAGAAAACAAATCCAAAGAATTAAAATCCATTTTGTTACCGTCTATCGGTCTGGGCGCTTTGGCCGGTATTTTAATTGTCTTACTCAGTATCCCTTTTAATAAACTGATTCCCGCGTTTCAGGACGGGCAAATATCCGCGTCTGCCTGGAAAGCTTTTCTCGCGTCCTTTTACGGCGGAATCGCCGAGGAGGTATTATTACGGTTGTTTGTCGTCTCACTGCTCGTGTGGATTAGCTTCAAAATAAAGAAAGCGGGAGACGGAGGCCCAACGGTTTTCGGAATATGGGTCGCCATTGCTCTTGCAGCCGTAATCTTTGGGTTGGGTCATCTGCCGGCAACCTCGCAAATAACCCCATTAACCGGAATAGTTGTCCTCCGCGCGATTGTATTAAACGGCATCGGAGGGATCATCTTCGGCTGGCTTTACTGGAAAAAGGGGCTTGAGTCCGCGATAATCGCTCACTTTACCGCGGATATCGTTTTACACGTTATCACGCCTTTCATCGTTCACACTTTAGAACAACTTTAAAATGAGACGATCTCCGGCAGGTCAATTTTTTTCTTGCGGCGCGTTCCGGCTTATGCCTATGATCTTCTCAACAGGCATCGTATAACAAATCCCGTGAATTTCCGTATTCAATCCGGCTTTTCCTTTTATGGCGCTCATAATTTTCCCGGCGGTGATCTCGTCAACAATGCTGATAATGACTTCACGTTCATAATCCACCGTGATACCCATTATCAATTGATGCTGCGCGCCTTCGCCCCTGGCATTTACGATAGTACCACCGGGCGCGCCGGCTGCGCGGGCAATTTCCATGATCTCGTCACTGTGCCCGGCGTTTACTACCATATACAGAGCTTTCATATCAGCTTTTGTTTCCATAATTACATCCTCCTGAAATCAGTATGACATTTTATCTACAGGGATCACGTAGGCGATACCTGTGTCTTTTTCAGCAAAGTTAAAATCGGTTAACAGCATATTAAAAATCGTTTCTGATTCTTCACCTGAAACCAGAAAGGTGATCAGAACCTTGTTCTCCTCATGCATAATACTGTCAAGGCTGTGATCGGGATTTGCTGTTCCCTTGCCATAGAAGGTGTGGATGATGCGGCATCCCTTTCCTGACAGAGCTGTCAGCAGCCGATCCTTCTGCTTACGTCCCGCTATTATGACCATATACATAATTTTAGGTGATTCATTATTTGCCGTCATTGTTTGCCTCCGAAGCATTACCATGTTTTTGTTGTGTGAGCGCTTCCAGTTCCATCAAATCCCTCTGTTTTGTCTGTTCCTGGAATTTCCTGAACCGCCATTCATAAATAGTTCCCAAAGTCTGCACCGCTATCAGCGGCATTACCGACATGAATGCGATGATACCGAATCCGTTTGTCAGGATCGACTGTGGAGTACCACCCGCCGCTTCAACATTATTTCTCACAGCCTGCGCGATTCCGAGGGCAAACGGCGTAAGGAACGCCGAGGACAGCCCTCCGGCAGTAACGCCGCCCGAGTCAAAAGCCAAACCAACAAACATCTTTGACGAAAATTTCATCATTATCAACGCTACGGCGTAAAGCGGAATCAGGAACCAGAGCAGGTTGATCTGTGTGATGATCTTCACAACGGATAACATCGACGCGATGGCGAGACCTACCGCCAAAGTCAGGCGTATGGTTATCTGCTTGATATGTCCGTTGGTGATTTCCTCAAGCTGGCTGCCAAGCACCGTGACCGCCGGTTCAGAAAGCGTTATCGCGCCGCCGAGGATAAACCCTACAAGCAGCAGCAGCCATTTGAACCATTCGGGCCTGTGGCTGGCGAAAAACGAACTGCCGATATGCTGTCCCGCGTAGGCAAAACCGAAATCCACACAGGTGAGGAAAATCAAAAGGCCGACAAAGACCGGGATAATTCCCAGCAGAATTTTGAGAAAAGTTTTTTTATACAGCTTGACCAGAAAAAACTGAAACAGCAAAAACACGAGCACGATGGGAAGAAGCGCCATGGTAACGCCCTGCAGGTTGAATATGGCAGTATGCGAAAAACTCTCCTGGGCTCCAGGGGCGTAATCAACGTTTGGAGCCGGTACAACGCCGCCATGCGTTATTTTGAAAACAATTCCATACAAAAAAACCATCAGAATCGGACCTACCGAAGCAAGACCGATTATACCGAAAACATCGTCATCCGATTTACGCTTTGACATCGTGGCGGCAACACCAATGCCGAGAGCCAGCATGAACGGCACCGAAATGTCGCCGGTCGTCGCGCCGCTGCCGTCAAACGCAATCCCGATGAATTCAACCGGGGTAAAAATCGCAAGCAGGAATATCGCGACGTAAAGGACGCCGAACACAACTTTTATGCTTATATCCTTCAAAATGCGGTACAAGCCGAAGCCTACAAACATGCCGATCCCGGAAGCCATAACTACAACCAGCACCCGCTCGCTTATGTGGTTCATCGCGAGGTTGACCTGCCGGGAGAAAACCGTCAAAGCCGGTTCGGCGGACTCGGCGAGGAAGCCGAACAAAAAGCCGAAGAAGATGATGAAGATGACTTTTTTAAATTTGACAAGTGATTCACCAACCGCTTTCCCGATGGGAAGAACACTGGCGTCAACGCCGACCAGAAATATGGACTGACCGATGACTACGCCCGCGTAACCGATGATCAGCTTTACATAATCGAACACTCTGCTCATCGGCGCGACAAAGCAACACACGATTATAATTATCGCGGCAAGCGGAAGTGACGCCAAAAAGGTTTCCTTCAGTACGCGCAGTAATTTCAAAATAACCTCCAAGCCATAATTTTATAATCCCGTTATTACCTGCGGATCAATACTGCCGTATCCCCGGACAGGGCAGGCAATGCGCAGAGTATACCATAGATTCAAAAAAATCAAAGGGTGTAACATTCCACTAAACAACTATTAACAACTATATAAGACATATTGTATGCTGACGGAAATATTTATGGATAAAGAGATCAACTGGAAACGTAATATCGCCATATTCCTTACCGGGCAGGGTATTACCCTTTTCGGTTCCATGTTGGTACATTACGCGGTGCAATGGCATATAACCCTGACGGCCCAGTCCGGAATAGCCATGATGCTCCTGTCAATATCCATGGCGGCGCCAATGTTTCTGGTGTCTCCGTTTGCGGGTGTTTGGGCCGACAGGTACAGCAAGAAGCTGCTCATCAATGCCGCGGACGCCGCCATAGCCGTTGTAACGCTAATCATGGCCGTCCTGTTCTCTCTGGGTTTTGAGTACATAGCGCTGCTTATAGTCTGTGTGGCAATGCGTGGTCTTGGGCAGGGAATACAATCACCGGCAGTCAGCAGCTTTTTGCCTGAATTGGTTCCCTCGGAGTACCTGACAAGGATCAACGGCTTCAACAGCTCTCTACAGTCCGCGGTAATGTTCATGGCCCCGATAGCGGGAGGCGCGCTGATCTCGTTTATGCCGGTGCAGACCGTACTCTACATTGATGTCATTACGGCGGCTATTGGGATCAGCCTGCTATTGTTCTTTGTCAAAACAAAGCCGCGTGAGAACAAGCCTGAGGAAAAACCGGCATGGTCTGACATGGCCGAGGGGCTAAAATACATTAAAAGCCACGCCTTTATAAGTAAATTGCTGTTAATAAATATTTTTTTCAGCCTGTTTGTGACCCCGGCTGCCATATTGACGCCGTTGCAAACAGTGCGCGATTTTGGCGAAGAACCATGGCGGCTGGTGGCGATTGAGCTCGTCTTTTTTATCGGAATGGCTCTGGGCGGCGCGTCGATCGGTGTATGGGGAGGATTTAAAAACAAAAGCCACACGCTGGCGCTGGCCTCCGCGCTGAGCAGCCTGTGTGTTGTCGGGCTTGGTCTGTTTGATAATTTCATACCGTATCTCGGCTGTATGGGGCTGATGGGATTTTTCATGGCATTTTTTAACGCGCCGCTGATGACGATTATGCAGGTGAAGATTGACGCCGAATATATGGGAAGAGTGTTTTCCGTGCTTACCATGCTGAGCAGCATCATGATGCCGCTCGGGATGACTATATGGGGGCCGCTGGCCGACGCAGTGAAGATCGACTGGCTGTTGATAATCAGCGGCGCAGGTCTTTTCGCTATCAGCACAATGTTTATAATAGACAAAGCGCTCCGTGAAGCCGGACAAGTCAGCGAGGAGTTATGAAAAAAATCATCAATGAATGTCAGGTTGTTATGACATCGCATTAGAGGAGACAACGGCAATGTGGACATGTCCGAAATGCGGACGCGAATTTAAAAACTCGAATCAGGATCACTACTGCGGAAAAACCGTCAGCATTGACGATTACATTGCCGGTCAACCGGCGGAAGTTCAACCTGTTTTAAAAAAAATCCGCGCGGCAATACGTAAAGCAGCGCCAAAGGCAACGGAGAAAATTTCCTGGCAAATGCCGACCTTCTGGCAGGGTGAAAACATCATTCACTTCGCCGCGTTTAAAAAGCATATCGGGATTTACCCCGGCTCTGAGGCGATCGTTGAATTTAAGGAGCGTCTTGCCGGATATAAAACCGCGAAAGGCACAATTCAGCTCCCGCTGGAAAAACCGATTCCGTATGATTTGATAACGGATATCACGCGATGGCGGGTTTCATTTATCGGAGAAAAAAGTGTATCTGGAACTTAACCTGAACAATAAGACAAGGCAAAACATGGTTCGTCAGGAGCGTTCCGCGTCACTCCTGACGGTATTAAGGGTGATAGAGCGCGCGGGCAAAGACAAGCGCATCGAAGGTATTATCCTAAACATATCGTCATTCAGCGCGGGACAGGAAACACTTTGGGAATTGCGCAGCGCTCTGGAAAAGTTCAAGGCGACAGGAAAAAAACTGTGCGCATTTATCAGCTCCGCGGATCTTGATCTATACGCTCTCGCGACAGTAGCCGACAAAATCGTCATGGACGAGTTAGGAACCCTGATGCTTCCCGGCTATTCCTGGGGAAGGGGTTATGCGCAACACAGCCTTGAAAAACTGGGTGTCGGCGTGCGGGAGCTCCGCTATCTGAAATATAAATCCGCTGCGGAAACATTCACTCGGGATTCGCTCTCCGACGCGGACCGCCTGCAATACGGGGAAGTATTGGACGACATCATGACAGTCATCCGGGACACGGTGACAAAAGCCCGCTTGTGGACCGCCGGTGAATTCGATTCGATACTGAATGATTTTATCTTCTCCGCGAAAAGCGCTCTCGCGCACAGTCTGGTTGACCGCACCGGCAGGAAAGACGCGGTTCTTGAAACTGTGAGAGAAATTTCAGGCGGCACAGAGATAGAAAAATTTGTAATATACGGAAACCGGATTTCAAGCCTTACCAAAAGTAAAAGTTCCTACAGGCCGAACAAGACAGGCGGGCTTTTTTACCGGCCGCCGCTAATCGCCGTGGTATACGCCAATGGCGTGACAGACATGGAATACGGGATGGCGGCGAGGGAACTTGCCAACACCATTAAAGAGGCGTCCGAAAACAGGCGCGTTAAGGCGCTTGTGATACGGATTAACTCGCCCGGCGGAAGCGCCGAGGCCGCCGACTATATCGCCGAAGCTGTTAAAAAAGCCAGAGAGCGAATTCCTGTCGTGGTGTCAATGGGATCTGTCGCGGCCTCCGGCGGCTATTGGGCCGCCATGAGCGCGAACCATATTACCGCGTCCCCGCTGACGCTTACCGGCTCTATCGGCGTTATCAGTACATGGTTTTACGACAAGGGCCTTAACAGCAAGCTGGGTCTGACCGTCGATTCCATACACAGGGGAAAACACGCCGATTTACTGACCGGAGTAATTCTGCCTCACCGGGATCTGACTGAGGAGGAGGAAGGACTTTACCGCGAACTCATCCTGGATCTCTACAGCGATTTCACCGCAAAGGTCGCCGCGTACAGAGGCATGGATATAAAGCGGGTGGAATCACTGGCGCAGGGACGTGTCTATTCCGGCACAGGCGCGCTTAAGGCCGGCCTCATCGACAGTATTGGCGGCCTTAGCGACGCCCTGCGAATTGCCCGAGGCTTGGCGAAAATTCCGGAGAATAAAAAAACCGCCTATATCGAATTCCCCAAACCAAAATTCAGGAACAAACTTATCGCCATGGTGTTTGCGTCACAAACTTTCAGCGGGATTAGCAAAACCTTTACAGCCGGTTACGGAGAAACGGCCGCGGCCCTTGCGGCAGACCTTTTCCTCTCCGCGCCGCTGCTTGAAGACATCCGTCTCCGCATTGCGTATAACGGGAAAGCCGTGCCCCTATTGCCTTTGGACGGCGGATTGCTTTCAAACAAAAATTTTTAATGCTGAAGTCTAAGATGCCCTGAAAGCTCTGCCCATGCAAAATAACTGCGTGGGATGTAGACATCGCTTACTGGCAGTATCGCTTATCTTTGCTATGCCCTGCCGGTACGTGTTTGGGCGCCCATGATGGCAGCCTTGGCAGATGAATGCCAGGCGCTAGCCTGCGTCAGAAAAGACATTGCCACCAGCTGCTGGAATGGGCAAAACACGTAACAGTGGGGGATTGCTAGAGCGAGCTTGCCCGTGGTACAAGAAATCTCTTGCGGGCAGTGTATTATTTCGTTTGTAATCACTATGCCCAACCGGTACGTGTTCGGGCGCCCATGCTGGCAGCCTTGGCAGATAAATGTCAGGCGCTAGCCTGCGTCAGAAAAGACATTGCCACCAGCTGCCAGAATGGGCAAAACACGTAACGGTTGGGGATTGCGCTATTCCTTATCCTTTTGAGACTGGTCGCGCTTCAGATTTTCAATATGCTTTTTCATCGCAAGAAAACTTTTTTCACTCATGACATGTTCCATTTTGCAGGCGTCATGGACGGCCGTTTTTTTATCGACACCGAGAAAAACAAGCCAATCGGAAATCGCGACATGCCTTTCATACATTGTATCCGCGATTTTCCGTCCCTTTTCCGTCAGCGTTATGTAAGCGTCATCGTCCATTACAATATAACCTTTGGTACGCAGGTTTTTCATGGCAACGCTTACACTCGGCTTGCTGTATTCAAGCTCGTTTACAATATCAATTGAACGGACTCTTTCTCCTTTGAGACTCAACACCAGAATTGTTTCAAGATAATTCTCAGCCGATTCCTGAATCTTCAATGCATAACCCCTTCTTCTCTGGTTTTTATCCTCATGTTGGCCCTGCGCAGCGCCATGGTGAAAGTTTCTCTGTCGGATTTAAAAGTTCCTCCCTCCGCAAGAATCTGTTCGGCGCGCTCTTTCGCTTTCATTGCGCGTTCATAATCTATTTCCTCAGGCCATTCGGCCGCGTCGGAAACCAGAATGGTTTTGCGGTGATTAACTTCCAATATACCCTTCGCCGTAAATGCGGTTTTCCATTCTCCGTTTTTTTCTTTGATTTTGAAAACACAGGGAATGACCGGAGCAGTGAACGGAACATGATTTGCGTAAACCGCCGATTCACCGTCGCTCAGGTTGATGGCTATGGCTTGTACCATGTCCGAATAAAAAAGCTTGTAGGGGGTATAAACCTCAAGAGTGAAAAGCGCGTCCATCGTCAGCGTAAATCTGCCCTGTCAAGGACATCGTCAATGGAACCGGCCATATAAAAAGCATGCTCATTGATGTCATCACATTCTCCGTCCAGGATCATTCTGAAACCCCTTACAGTTTCCTTTACCGGAACATATCGGCCCGGACTTCCGGAAAATTTCTCCGCAACAAAAAAAGGCTGGCTGAAGAAGCGCTGTATTTTCCGCGCTCTTGTCACAATGAGCTTGTCGTCCGGTGAAAGTTCATCCATGCCAAGGATTGCGATAATATCCTGCAGCTCTTTGTATCGCTGCAGAGTCTGCTGCGCCTGTGTGGCGGTACGGTAATGTTCCTCTCCCACAATCGCGGGATCGAGAATTCGCGAACTTGAATCCAGCGGATCTACTGAAGGGTAAATGCCCAGCTCAACAATTTTCCGTGAAAGAGTGGTGGTCGCGTCCAGATGCGCGAAGGTTGTGACCGGAGCCGGATCGGTGAGATCGTCGGCAGGCACATAAACCGCCTGAATGCTGGTTATTGAACCCCTGGATGTACTCGCTATCCGCTCCTGCAGAGCGCCCATTTCGTTGGCCAGTGTTGGCTGGTAACCGACAGCGCTGGGAATGCGGCCAAGCAGGGCCGAGACTTCCGCGCCTGCCTGAATAAAGCGGAATATGTTGTCGACAAAGAGGAGCACATCCTGGCCTTCCGCGTCACGGAAATGTTCAGCCATAGTGAGCCCGGCAAGAGCAACCCGCATTCTCGCGCCGGGCGGTTCGTTCATCTGGCCGAAGACCAGAGCGGTTTTGCTGATGACGCCGGACTCGCTCATTTCATTCCAGAGATCCGCTCCCTCTCTGGAACGTTCGCCGACGCCCGAAAAAACGGAATAGCCCGAATGTTCCGTGGCAATGTTGCGGATAAGCTCCATTATGAGTACGGTCTTTCCGACTCCCGCTCCGCCGAAAAGCCCGATCTTGCCGCCCCTGGCATAGGGGGCAATCAGATCGATAACTTTGATGCCGGTTTCAAAAACTTCCGTGGCCGGCTTCTGCTCGGAAAAATCCGGAGCCTGGCGGTGTATGGACGCGTACTCTTTCGCGCCGAACGCTCCCTTGTTGTCAATGATACTGCCGGTAACATTAAACATTCTTCCAAGAACTTCATTTCCTACCGGAACCTTTATCGGGCCCCCCGTGTCGCGTACTTCCATGCCTCTGCGGAGTCCTTCGGTCGCCTCCATGGCAACGCATCGAACCCGGCTGTCACCTGTGTGCTGGAGTACTTCAAGCACAACGCGCCGGCTTCCGGTTTCGCTTGCTGCCGGCACATTTATTTCAAGAGCATTAAGAATTGCCGGAACGGAATCGGCGTCAAAACTGACATCCACCACCGGTCCCACTACCTGTATTATGCGGCCATCTTTTGCCATCATCGTCCCTCACTTAACGCTTCGGCGCCGCTGGCAATCTCCGTCATTTCCTGGGTGATTCCGGCCTGACGCGCGCGGTTATATTTAATCCGTAAAGCCGCAAGCATTTTCTCGGCGTTTTTACTGGCTTCGTCCATGGCGTACATCCTCGCGCATTGTTCGCTCACATGGGCTTCCACAAGAGAACCGTAGATAACGCCTTTGACATACATTGGAACAAGGGTGTCGAAAACCTCTTCTTTTGAAGGCCAGTATTCAAAATGATGCTCCGCCCGTTTTTTTCCCAGCATTTTAAATTCTTCCTGAAGTTTCTCTTTGTTGAGAGGAAGGAGCTGCCTGGTGGTGGGAACGAGTTTGGCGGAACTATACATGTGGGTATACACAACGTGGACTTCATGAAAAACACCCCACAGATACTGCGCGATAACATAATCCGCTATTCCTTTGGCTTCCTCAATCTCCGGCACATTGGTGTATGAAGAAAAATTCTCCATGACGACCCACTGCGAATTAATGAAGTGCTTGTACCCTATGTCGCCGATTAGGATGAGGACGGGATTATCCACCATGGCGCAAAGCCGATCCACCTTGTGGAATATACGCGTGTTGTATCCTCCTGCGAGACCTTTGTCGCTGGTAATTACAATAATGGCGGCGCGGGAAGAGCTTACTTTTTCGCGAGAGTAGAGAAATTTGCTTCTATCCATTTTCGTTCCGGAAAGAATGTCAAACATGGTTTTCTGGATTCTGCTGAAATACGGTTCGGTATCATGCAAGACGCGCCTGCCCTTCCGGAGCTTCGCGGTGGAGATGAGGTTCATCGCCTTCGTTATCTGCAACGTTTGGCCGATTGCCTTCATCCGCAAACGTACATCCCTTAAAGTCTCCATTGCTACTCCTGTTGCTTTAAGTGCATGTAGTTTTCAAGAGCGTCGATAATTATTTGATCAACGCTTGAGGAAGTATCACCGGTTTTATCCAGCTCCTCCATGATTGAGCTGTTATGGGTATCCATGTATTCCAGAAATCCCTTCATAAAAATTCCTGTTTTGCTGATTTCCACATCTTTGAGATAACCGTTTACGGAAACAAAAAGGATCACGTACTGCCGGGCAGTGGAATAAGGCGAGAACTGTACTTGCTTAAGCACTTCCATAAGCCGCGCTCCCTGATCAAGTTTGTCCCGCGTGCCTTTATCCAGATCGCTTCCGAATTGGGCAAAGGCGGCCATCTCCCGGTATTGGGCAAGATCCAGCCTGAGTCGGCCCGCTATCTTGCGTATTGCTTTGAACTGCGCGGTACTTCCCACCCTGCTTACTGAAAGTCCGACATCAATTGCCGGCCTGAAACCGGAATTAAAAAGTGATGTATCCAGGAAGATCTGCCCGTCCGTAATGGAAATAACATTGGTCGGTATATAGGAAGAAATATCTCCTGCCTGGGTTTCCACAATCGGCAATGCGGTAATGGAGCCGCCGCCAAGCTTGGACGAAAGTTTCGCCGCCCTTTCAAGCAGCCGGGAGTGGAGGTAAAAAACATCACCCGGAAAAGCTTCCCTTCCAGGCGGCCTTCGCAGGAGCAGGCTTATCGCGCGGTATGCCACGGCGTGCTTGGAAAGGTCATCGTAAATAACGAGTACCTCTTTCCCCTGGTGCATAAAATGCTCCGCCATTGTCACCGCCGAATAGGGCGCGAGGTACTGAAACGCGGCGGAATCCGACGCCGATGCAAGAACCGCGAAGGTGTAATCCATTGCCCCGCTCTTTTCCAGTCTGTTTATAATCGCCGCTACAGATGACGCTTTTTGGCCGATGGCGCAGTAAACACAGTAAATGTCCTTGCCCTTTTGATTTATGATCGCGTCAATCGCCAAAGCGGTTTTGCCGGTCTGCCTGTCGCCGATGATAAGTTCCCGCTGCCCCCGTCCTATGGGGATCATGGAATCCACGGAAAGAAGACCGGTCTGCATTGGAGTGTCCACACTGCCGCGCTCAATTACGGGGGCAGCCGGTGATTCCACCGGGAGCCATTCTTCCGCGCTGATCGAGCCTTTGCCGTCAACGGGTTCGCCCAGAGGATTTACAACCCTGCCTATGAGGGAAGAGCCGCACGGAACAGATACTACCCGGCCAGTGCCTTTCACCTCATCGCCGTCCCTCACTCCCGACTCGCCGGAAAGGAGCACACAGCCCACGCTTTCTTCCCCAAGGTCAAAAGCGATACCTGTAGCGCCGGAGGAGAAGGCCAGAAGTTCGCCGTAAACAACTTCGGAAAGCCCGTGAATCGAGGCTACGGAATCCCCGACCTGTATCACAAAGCCGGTTGTAGATGAGGAAACTTTCCCATCCCAATTTTTTATCTGCTCTTCCAGAACTCTGGTCAGGTTCACGAAATTTGCCATTAATTTCCCCCATGCTGCAGACTGGTCAGGAGCTGCCCAAGCTGAGAGCGAACGCTGGCATCAATGATCTCATTCCCAATCCTCAATCTGTACCCGCCGATGAGCGCGGGATTAAGGCAAAGTTTAAGTTCGACCATCGCCGCTCCGGTGCGCTTTTTTACCGCTTCGGTTAAGCGGGACTTGAATTCATCATCCGGCTCAAAGGCAGACTCAAGGGAAATCGGGATTAAGCCGCGTTTTTTATTCAGGGCACTTTTTATTTCACGCATAATCGAATCAAAACGCCGGAAAGTGTTTTTACTTATCATAAGCAGAAGGAACCTCAGGGCGATTTCCATTGATACGGAGACTGGCCCGTCCTGAGAAAGGCCTTTGCGTATAAGCGGTTCCAGCTTTTCCGCCGCGGACCTGCCAAAAACACAGCCGCGCATGGCTTTTACCTCGGAAGCGAGGAAGGTCAGGTCTTCAATGCCTTCTTCCGGATTCCCGCCTGCATTTTCAATTGAATTGATGAAAGCGTTTGCCCAACGCCCGGCAAGGAACATTAGTTTTGGCCCGCTTCAGTATGAAGTAATGCGTCATCGTGAAGTGTTCCGTTTAAAAGCATTTCCGCGTAGTGTCTTGAATCTTCGCTTTTAACTTCCCGCTCCAAAAGGCGTCCGGTCGCGGTAACGATCAGATCCGCCGCCTCCTGTCTGAAAGCCTGAATCGCGGCCTTGCGTTCGAATTCAAGCTGCTTCTTCGCGCCGGCAAGTATCGCCTCCGCCGAGAGGCGGCTCTCGGCGATAATCTTGGCTGCGTCAAGCTGGGCGTGTTCTCTGGCGTTCCGGATTATATCATCCGCTTCCGATTGCGCTGTTTCCAGCCGTTCCTTATATTGATTAAGCAGGGCATTGGCTTGCGCCTTTTCATTTTCGGATTGCTCAATGGAATCCCGAATACGCTTTGCCCGGGTCTCCATAAATTTCGTTACCGGTTTCCACAATATCGCCTTTAAAATAAAATAAAGGACGGTTATGTTAATAATGGTGATAATAAAGGTAACGGAAAAATCAAGCATTATACGCTAGCCCAGCCTTGTAACCAGCAGAATCGCGATAACCAGCCCGTAAATGGCCGTTGATTCGGCAAGAGCCACGCCTACAAAAAATATGGGCGTCATTTTTCCGGTAACCTCAGGCTGACGGGAAATCGCCTGTACAAGTCCGGAAGTCGCAATCCCGATTCCTATACCCGCTCCTATGCCGGTTAATACCGCGATTCCGGCGCCGAGGGCAATCAAATACTGGAGTTCCATTATTTTCTCCTTATCATGAGTCATGAACCTTAACAGCCTCCGAAATATAGAGGCTGGTTAAAAACACAAAAATCATTGCCTGAATGATTCCGTCAAAAAAATCAAAGTAGAGCGAAAAAACCATTGGCAATACAAGCGGGAAAAGTTTTTCAATCATATGCATCATTACGGAAGTGCCGAGAATATTTCCAAAGAGCCGCAGGGTAAGCGAAATAAGCCGGGTAACGTATTCCATAATATTGAAGGGAAGCATCAGCGGGAGAGGATGCAAAAGATGCTTAAACCAGCCGCCGAAACCCCTGGCGGAAAAACCGCAGACGAATACCAGCAGGATCGAAATAATCGCCAGCGCCGCGGTTACGTTTATGTCCCTGGTCGGCGGTCTGATCGGGAAGGGCGGAACAAATTCACGTCCAAAGGCGTGTAATTCAAGCGGTGAAATAACCCCGATAATGTTTGCCGTAAACAGGAACAAAAAAAGCGAACCCATGTAAGGGCCAAGGTATTTCGCGTACGGGCCAAACTGATTGGCGGAAAAACTGTTGAGAAATTCCACCGCGGCCTCCAGGATCGCCTGCGGGCCTTCAGGAATTTCCTTGAGCCTGCGGGTTAGCAGGAGGGAACCGGCAATGAGAATCAGCATTACAAACCAGGAAATAATTACCGTTTCAGTGATATTAACGGATACACCGGCAATGTTAAGAGAAAAAATTGTTTTTATATCAAGAAGATCCATCTTGTGACATAGCCTTCGCTATACATGCTTAAAAAAGAAGTCGTCTTTAAAATATTTTTTTAACAGCTCCTCTGACAAACTATCATGCTTATTCATTTTGGTATAGACCGCTTCAAGGTATCCCTTGGTAAGGTAAAAACATGACAGAAGAAAAAATTCCGATATGGTAGATATAACATTCATAGACTGGTACATACGCACCGGGCTCTCGGGGGCAAATTCGGTCATTATGTATTCAATCAGGATTCTCTCTGAAAGATTAATAGTGTAAATCACCTCCGAAACAGGGAATCCCTCCGTCATTCTGGTTTTCCCAAGATTTACGAAATAACTTCCCACAAGCGAACGGTCAAGGCCCTTGTCGAGGGTCTTTGCTATTAAGGGGTAAAGAACAATATCCGATTCAATCAAGGTCTCATCGTCAATAGTGTTGTAGTGTTTAAGATGCTTGGCCTTGCGGACCATGTTTTTCCACTTAACAGCAAAGTCCCTGGATTTCAAATTCAGGTTATCAATTAACGCATGATCTATCATACATACATAATAAATCCTGATTACGGGAAAAACAAGAAAAACAATTTCGCCGGTTTACTTAACCTTAATCAGAATCTTTCCCGCCGAGGATCTCGTAAAGCCTGTCTAAATCTTCCATTGAATAGTAATCAATAACAATGCTTCCCTTTTTAAGATCGCCTTTGACAGCGACCTTCGTACCAAGACAGATAATGAATTTTTCTTCCATGGCGGCCAATTCCGGGGATCGTTTCTTGAGCGGAGCATCCTTTGGTTTTTTGCTCTGCCCCCCGATGGCGGCGGCCCGCTTTTCCGCGTCGCGAACCGAAAGACCTTTTTTCAGGATCTCCTGAAAAAGGGCTTCCTGCGCCTTTGCTCCTGTAAGCGAAAGTACGGCGCGCGCGTGACCGGCAGAGATCCCGCCGTTCTGCAAACTTTCCTGCATCTCCGGCGAAAGTTTGAGGAGCCTCAAGGCGTTTGCAACAGTTGCGCGGTTCTTTCCTACCCTGGCGGCCAGTTCGTCCTGGACGATACCTTCCAGTTCCATAATTCTCTTGTAGGCCGAAGCTTCTTCAATGGGGTTGAGGTTTGAACGCTGGATATTCTCGACCAGAGAGACAACCATGCGCTTTTCTTCGGAATAATTCCGTAAAATTACGGGTACTTCCGCAAGCCCGGCGATCCTGGCCGCCCTGGAACGGCGCTCTCCCGCAATAATAGTATAAGTTCCGTCTCCGGCGTCTTCGGCCAAGAGCGGCGAGAGTATACCCACCTGTTTAATGGAATTCGCAAGTTCATCCAGTTCCCCGGCATTAAAGATCTTCCTCGGCTGGCCGGGATTGGGCTTGAGTTTATCAAGGGGAATTAAAACCGCGTCCAGCTTTTTTGACTTATCCCCAGCAGTTTCGGGAGTGGCGGTTTTCGGAGTCCGTTCGGCAGGCTCCGCTTCATCCGGAAGCAGGGCGGCAATACCCTTTCCTAGACCTCGCTTAGGCGCCATGGTTGAGTACCTCCCGGGCAAGGCTTTGATACGCTTTTGCGCCGCTGCAAATGGGATCGTATTTTGATATTGGAAGCCCGTGAGATGGAGCTTCCGAAAGTCGTACATTCCGGGGAATGATGGTGGAAAATACCTTATTCGCGAAGTAGGAGCTCACTTCCTTTACTACCTGATGCGCGAGCCTTGTGCGGGGATCATACATGGTAAAAAAAATACCGCCGATTTCCAGATGCGGATTTAGCTTTCTCTGAATCCGTTTAACAGTTTCCAGCAGATTGGTAAGCCCCTCCATTGCAAAATATTCGCATTGCATCGGAATAAGAACCGCGTCTGCCGCGGCGATACCGTTCAGGGTCAACACGCCAAGCGACGGAGGACAATCTATCAGGACATAATCGTACAGCTCCCTGGCGCGTTCCAGCGCTTTTGACAGAAAGAAATAACGTTCTTCCTCTTTCTGTTCAACAATCTCCACCGCCGCCCCTGAAAGGTCTTTGCAGGCGGGTATCAGCGAAAGGCCGCTTTCCGGGGTGGGGCGGATCACCGCCTCAAGAGGAACAAGACCGGAAATAAGCTCGTAAACCCCGGGCTTTGCTTTTTTTTCGCCTATGCCGAGGCCGCCGGATAGATTCGCCTGAGAATCAAAATCAACCAGAAGCACCGATTTACCGGCTTCCGCAAGATAGGCGCCGAGGTTGATGGCAGAAGTTGTTTTCCCCACCCCGCCTTTCTGGTTTACAAAAACATAGCTTGTTCCCATAATTTTAGTATACAGGAATATGCCAATCTTGGGAACTTCACTATTGAACAGCTTACGAGTTAGGGTTATTCTGTGCGTATGGAGTCGCAAACACCCAAAAGACTTCGCCTGCTTGCCCTGGATTTGGATGATACGCTTTTGCGTTCGGATCTCACCATTTCCTACCGGACGAGAAACGCCATAAAACGAACAGAATCGGAAGGTGTAATAATAGCGCTGGCTTCGGGACGCATCCCGGAGGCCATGATTCATTCTTCCCAGCTTCTTGGGCTTGATAAAAGGCTGAGTTATCTCGTTTCCAATAACGGCTCAATTATACAGGAAAGTCATACGGACAAGATTATCCATGAGGCGCGTATTGATGTCGAAACGGCTCTGGCAGTCTGTGATTTAGCCAGGGCCGAAGGATTTGATATGCAGATCTATGAAGATGACATCATGTACGTTACAAAGCAAAATGTTTATTCCAATTACGATCAAAAAATGACCGGGATACGTCAGGTGGTGGTGGCAAATTTCCGGGCTATGGTTGCCGAAGGCTGCCATAAGCTGATAGTCCCCGGAGAGCCGGCCCATCTGGCTCATGTTGAGCAAATCCTGAAAAACTTCCTTGGAGGAAAAGCAACTATCGTTACAAGCAGGCCTTATTTCCTTGAAATTATGCCCAAGGATACAAATAAAGGTTCAGCATTGGCGATGATAGCGAACCTTAACGGCATAAGCGCCGAAGAAACTCTGGCTATCGGAGATTCCATGAACGATGAAGCGATGATACGCTGGGCCGGTATCGGAGTCGCAATGGCAAACGGAGACGAACGGATAAAAAACATCGCGAAAATAATTACAAATCGCAGCAATGACGATGACGGAGTTGCGGAAGTAATAGAGAAGTATTTTTTGGAGAAGGATATTCAAAATGTCTGATGACTCTGCTCATTCAGCTGATATTCCGATCAGCACCGTCGACTCGCCGTCTGTAGTGCTTGAGCTCATTTACCAGCTAAAAATTAAAGACGTAATGAGTACCGCAGTTATATCCGCGAAAAAAACGGATTCCATGCGCCGTATCCAGGCTATTCTGCGGGAGAACCATATATCGGGAATTCCGGTCGCGGACGGGAGTTCTCTTTTGGGCATCTTTTCCATTGAGGATATAATCAAGGCGCTTGATCAGGGTCATATCGATAATTCCGTGGAAAACTACATGACAAAGAATGTTATTGTGCTTCAGGATGATATGCCTCTTTCCTTTGCGATATCGTATCTCAATAAATATAATTACGGCCGCTTCCCGGTGCTTAACAAAAAAAAGGAGTTGGTTGGGATTCTTTCGTCCAAGGATGTAATTCGAGCCTTACTGGTAGAAATGAACAGAGAAGTTATGCGACTTGAAAAAATACAGCAAAAAGAAGCCCGCGCTCCGGACAAGTTTTCCGAAATGGAATTCACCACCGTACGCCACGATTTTGAACTCGCCGGACATGCTTCCACAGAGATAAAAAAAGCCCTTAAACACCGGAACATTGATCCCAAGGTTATAAGGCGGGTTGCCATTGCCAGCTATGAACTGGAAATAAACCAGGTAGTTCACTCGCTGGGAGGGACAATAGGCTGTTCCATTCATCCCGACAAGGTGATCATAACGGCAACCGATACAGGGCCCGGCATCAGTGACATCAGCCTGGTGCTTCAGGAAGGCTGGTCAACCGCCGATGAATGGATTCGTTCTTTGGGATTCGGCGCCGGCATGGGACTTCCAAATACAAAGCGGGTTTCCGATGATTTCTCCATAGAATCAACCCTGGGTATCGGAACCACAGTCCGTTCGGTTATATTGCTGAATTCTCCAAAAGACAAGGAAGGCTCATGACAATTCGCGAAACAGCCCAGGCTCTGGGAGCGGAAATCGTTCAGGATGAATTTGATGACTCAGACCTTTCAGGGGTTTATACATCAGACCTCCTTTCGGATGTAATGGCAAACGCCAAAGACGGCGGCGCGCTCATTACAATCCAGGCCCACAAAAACACCGTGGCGGTAGCCACACTGGTAAACATAAGCGTAATCATAATCTGCAATTCTCGCCCAATTCCTGAGGATATGCTTGCCTCC
>Ga0209755_10003800_pt1 | contig 18486 bp, 11 predicted proteins | sample TergutCo191P1_FD_187301 | JGI IMG/M metagenome (GOLD analysis project Ga0209755, IMG submission 187301) | Cornitermes sp. P1 segment gut microbial communities from Petit-Saut dam, French Guiana - Co191P1 (SPAdes) (version 2) | ecosystem: Host-associated > Arthropoda: Insects > Digestive system...
TGATAACAGCGATAATTACCATGACAAAAGCAAAAAGCCCTTCATAAGTAACCATAGCATCACTCCTTTCGTATCATAGGAGTGACCGAGCCGCCAACGGCAGTTCCATAAGCAACATATCATACTTTCAGGTTCTGCGCAATAAACGTTTAAATTGTGAAAAATTCACCATAAAGTGTAGAAAACAACATGTTTAATCTTATAAAAAAACAAGGTAACGCCAGACGTGGCGAGTTTCACACAGGGCATGGAACTATTCAGACCCCTGTGTTTATGAATGTCGCTACTCAGGCGGCAATTAAGGGCGCACTTTCTGCAGAAGACCTAAAAACAGTCGGCTGTCAGGTTGCACTTTCAAACACATATCATCTACACGTCCGCCCGGGAGATGAGCTAATTGCCTCCCTTGGCGGACTTCATCGCTTTATGGGTTGGGACGGACCTATTTTGACTGACAGTGGCGGCTTTCAGGTGTTCTCACTCGCCGCTCTGAGAAAAATCACAGAAGAAGGTGCCGCCTTTAGCTCTCACGTTGATGGTCGCAGGATTTTCATGTCACCAGAGGACAGTATCCGTATTCAGTCAAATCTCGGCTCAGACATAGCAATGGCATTTGACGAATGCATAGAAATTCCGTCACCACGTGAGTATGTACAAAAGTCGTGCGATATGACATATCGCTGGCTGGTGCGATGCCGTGATGAGCTTGAACGCTTGAAAATGGGACAAGGGGACGGTTCTTCTGTCCCATTTGGAAATGGGACAGAAGAACCGTCCCCTTGTCCCGTTTTGCCGCTCCTCTTTGGCATCAACCAAGGTGCAGCCTACGCGGATATCAGGATATCACATATGAAGCAAATAGCTGAGCTTGATCTACCCGGATATGCAATCGGCGGGCTTGCAGTCGGCGAAACGACAGAGCAGATGTATGATACTATTGAGGCTGTTGAGCCTTATATGCCAAAAGACCGCCCGAGATATTTAATGGGAGTTGGTACTCCTCAAAATATCATTGAAGCAGTCTCTCGTGGTATAGATTTTTTTGACTGTGTTCTGCCCGCTCGAAATGGTAGACACGGCCGCCTGTTCACGTGGGGCGGTGCCGGAAGCATAAATATTAATAACGAGCGTTTTAAAGACGACAACAGCCCGATCGACTCTGATTGCGACTGCCCTGTATGTCAGCGATATTCCCGCGCATATCTGCGCCACCTTTTCAAATCTGGCGAAATGCTCGCAATGCGTCTGGCTGTGTTACACAATCTATATTATTACAACACTCTTATGGCAAAAATCAGGGATGCTATTGACGATGATACGTTTGATGTGCTTGCTGATAGCTTTCGTAATATGGGTTAAGTTGATGTAAAAACTTTCCCTCTAGTCCGCTACCCCTTTCGCCAAATATGCGTTAATAAACCCGTCTAAATCGCCGTCCATGACGGCGTTTATGTTGCCGTTTTCAAATCCGGTGCGGTTATCTTTTACCAGAGTGTATGGCATGAATACGTATGAACGTATTTGACTGCCCCACTCTATTTTCATTTGTTCGCCTTTTATATCTTCAATCTTGTCAAGATGCTGACGCTCTTTTATTTCAATAAGTCTTGACCTGAGCATCTTCATTGCAATGTCACGATTTTGGTGCTGACTTCGCTCCATTTGGCTAGCCACAATCAGACCCGTCGGCAAATGTGTAATACGCACTGCACTCTCAGTTTTGTTAACATGCTGACCGCCCGCTCCCGAGGCTCTGTATGTATCTACTTTCAAATCCTCGGTTTTAATTTCCACTTCAACATCATCGGAAATTACAGGCGTCACTTCGACTGCTGCAAAGGATGTATGCCTTCTGCCGGATGAGTCAAATGGCGATATCCTGACAAGTCTGTGAACTCCTGCTTCACCTTTTAAGTAGCCATACGCATTTTCTCCGACAATTTCAATTGAGGCTGATTTTATGCCGGCTTCATCATCACTTTGCCAGTCTATTAGCTTATATGCCATATTGTGCCGCTCGGCCCATCTGGTATACATTCTGTAAAGCATATATGCCCAATCATGTGCCTCAGTACCTCCGGCACCTGCATGAAATGATACAATAGCGTTGCAATCGTCATACTCTCCTGATAAAAGTGTCTCAAGGCGAGCTGTTTCAAGTGCAACACTAAAGGTCTTAAACTCTTCTTCAAGTTCCTGGAGCAAACTTTCATCTTTTTCTTCTATCGCCATCAGACATAGAGCAAGCACATCATCCCAAGCAGATGAGAGGGACGTAAATTTTTGACTTTTGTTTTTCAATTGCTTTATTCTTTGCAAAACTTTTTGTGAATTTTCTAAGTTAGTCCAGAAGTCTTCTTTTGAACTTTCCTCTTCAAGGCGACTAAGCTCCACATCATCCTCGTCTAGTTTTAGTGCTACCTTTAAATTATCAAGAGTAGGACGAAGTGCATTTATCTTTTGCTTGTAGTCATCAAATTGAATCACTTATTTTCACGTTCTTTCAAAATAAATTAGATAGTGTGGACACGAGTTGAAATGCACGGATTTTGAGCGGATTTTTTGCCGGACAAGGCAAATTTCCGCAGTAATAATTGCTTTATTTCAAGAAAATTTAACGCAGTACGGCGAAAAATCCGCCAAAAGACGAGCGTTTTGGACTCATGCCCACACTACCTATGCAGTGCGCAGTATTGCAACGACAATCTCGGGGTTGTTTAGGAATCTTGGGATTGGGAGGTGGTTGCCTATTCCTCTTGAAACAAGCATTTTTGTATCCCCTCTTGTATAAACTCCTGAGGTATATGATGGAAACCAATCTCTTTGCGTTCCGAGAAGTCCATCTGTAAACGGCAGTCTTATATATCCACCGTGAGAGTGCCCGCTTAATACAAGCTCAACTCCAAGCCTGCTGTAGAGTTCAAGATTGTAATTTCTGTGTTCAAGCATGACGACAAACGCATCGGGTTCAGCCTCACGAATTCTTTCCACAAGCTCGGTCGGGGTCATCATGTCAGCCGGTCCATTCGGGTCGTCTGTTCCTGCTAGGACAATCATATCGTCGCCCCTATGAAGACGAGTAAACCTATTTCGAAGCACATAGACATCATGCTCTCTTAATATTTCCAACAACGGCCAAATCAGAGCATCAGCACCACCCTCCCACTCGTGATTTCCGGTAATGTAATACACGGGTGCAATTGGGATAATGTTTCTCACGATATTATCAGCCACCTGTAGCTGCTCTTCTCGGTTTAGGCGACCATACTTGTCTATAAAATCCCCTGTTATTGCAATTATGTCGGGCTCAGCATCGGCTACCATTGATATGAGCCGTTCATTATTCTCACCAAAAACCGCTGCATGAATGTCCGACAAAACTACTATGCGGAAACCATCAAATCCCGCTGGCAGATTGTCAAAATGCATCTCATATTCGGTTGTGACCAGCCTTGTGTTGCTGTCAAAAAGCAAAATTCCAATAAGCAAAACAAACGCCAACAAAATAATCGGAAATATACGTACTTTGCGCTTACGTCTTTGAGCCTTTTTCACTCTGCCGTTTGCATTTTGCAAACCCTGCCTTGCATCACTCTGGCGAGCATTTACAAATCTGACAGCATCATCTATACCATCATTATTTTTAAACTGTCTACTATTCATTTTATGCCTATCTTATTTTGCCTTTTGCATTTTTTAAATTTCTAAACAGCCTCTTTGTCGCGAACAAAGACATGCTTTATATTTGGGTCTGTAGTTTGTCTAAATTCAGTTTCAAATCTGTCTATCGACTTTACCATTGCTGATAGGCTCAGATAACCAAAGTTTCTACAGTCAAAGTCAGGCTGTTTTTTTATAATGAGATTACCCAGTTCTCCCATAAACACAGCACCACTGTCACCTGCCAGAGCTTCTACAGAATCGGCAATAAGTTGAATAATATCGTCTGGAACTTTAACTGCCGGCGTTTTTGATGCCTGACGTTTCTTTGTTTTGCCAAGCTGCTGTAGTTTTTCATCAGATTCCGTTCTCGCTTCTTCGCTGCTTTCATGGATTACTTCGATATATGTAAACTTATCACAAGCTGCAATAAACGCACTTGGTGTTTTCTTCTCACCTATACCAATAACACGCTGTCCTGCCTCGCGCAATCTTATGGCAAGTCTTGTAAAATCACTATCACTGGAGACTATTACAAATCCATCAGTTTTTTCCGTATATAAAATGTCCATGGCATCTATAATCATCGCTGAGTCACTTGAGTTTTTTCCGGTTGTATAGCTATATTGCTGTATCGGCGTAATTGCATTTTCCAAAAGCGATGCCTTCCACCCACCTATTGTCGGACTTGTCCAATCACCATAAATACGCTTAATTGTCGGAGTACCGTATATTGCAATCTCCTCCATTACGCTTTTTATGCTGTAGCGTGGAACATTTTCAGCATCAATTAGAACTGCCAGTCGCAGGTTTTTTATACTAAATGCGTTATGTGTCATACATCTCTCCTGTTCGATTTTAAACTGCATTTGTCATATTGTATCAGGCATTGTATCATATTTGTACGACTGGTGCAACGATTTGAAGGTTTTTGAGAATTTACACGTTTGTTCGGAAGCAGCATTAAACAAGTGAAATCAAATAAACTTGAAATTTCAATGCCTTCGAGGCATATTTTTTTGTCAACTTTTTGCGAAAAATGGTTGCATGTAGTCGCATGTTGTGATATAATTGGCTTTAAAATGAGGTGCGTGATTATGTATCTAAAAAAAGCTACATCCAAAAAAACCGGTAGAACTCATCTGTCTATTGCACATGGGTATCGCAATAGTGCCGGTAAGTCCACATCAAAGACAATTAAAATACTCGGATACCTCGATGAGCTAGAAAAAGAATACGATGACCCCATAGCTCATTTCACAGCGGTAGCTGCTGAAATGGACAAGGAGAGATTGGCAAACAAAACTATCAGTGTAACACTTGAGAAAGATGGACAGCTTGAGCGTGGAGCCGCCAACCGCAAGAATTATGGGCATGTTGTTTTCAGCAAGATATATCACGAGCTGGAACTTGACCGATTTTTCAAAAATGCAAGGCGACACGAAAATTTCAAGTTCAATACCGATGCAATAATGAGGTTACTTGTATACACTCGACTTCTGTATCCGGGTTCTAAAAGAGCTGCCATCCTTAACAAAGATATGTTTTTCGATAACTTCAACTTCTCTCTGGATGATGTGTACGATGCATTGACCCACTTCGATAAAATATCCAGTTCAGTGCAACAACATCTACATGAGCAAGTAACCAGACAATACAACCGTGAAACAGATCTCGTTTATTACGATGTTTCTAACTACTATTTCGAGATAGATAAACAGGATGAGTTTCGTAAAAAGGGTGCTGAAAAGAATAATAGAAAAGACCCCATTGTTCAGATGGGGCTACTACTAGACAAAGGTGGATTGCCTATCTCGTACAAACTATTTCCGGGTAATACGCATGATTCACAAACGCTTATGCCAGTGCTAAGTGATATCAAGAAAAACTTTGGTGTAAACCGTATTATCTCTGTTGCAGATAAGGGGTTAAATAGCGGTGATAATATTGCATATGCTACTGTGCTTGGGGATGGATATATTTACAGCAAGAGCGTACGTGGAGCCAGTGCTGAGTTTAAGAAATGGATGTTTGACAATGACGGATATCGTTATGGTGCAGATGGATTTAAGATAAAATCAATGGTTGTTCCGGATGCTTTGATTAATGTAACGACCAAGCACGTTGGTAAGAGAAAGTACAAGAAAGAACACCGTGTCGAGCAAAAGTGGGTTGTGTTCTACAGTAAGAAGTACGCAGAACGTGCGAGACACAAAAGAGAAGAAGCTATTGCTAAGGCCATGAAAATGATTGAAAATCCTTCTAAGTATCGCAGAACTTTTGACTATGGTGCTGCGGGCTACATCAAAAATCTCAAAGTTGATAAAAACTCTGGTGAAATTATCTCTCTCGATGACACACTTATTTTAGACATTGAGAAAATTAAAGCTGAAGAAATGTACGATGGATACTATGCTATCGTCACCAGTGAACTTGATGATACTGATGAGCATATTGTTGACATGTACAGAGGACTATGGCGAATTGAAGACTCTTTCAAAGTTACCAAAAGCGTTCTTGGCACTAGACCTATATATCTACAATTGGAGGAGCACATCAATGCTCACTTCTTGACTTGCTTCATTTCGCTACTGATAGCAAGGTTAGTTGAGTTGAGACTTGGCGGCAAATACACAATCGCAAACATCACTGACTCTCTCAGAAAAGTAGCTTGCAGTAACATTGACCAAAACCACTGGCTTTTTGACTATGCTGATGAAATTACAGATGACATGAACGCTGTATTTGCAACTGATTTTGGCAAGCGAGTCATGACACTTAAAGAAATTAAAAAAAATCTTGGGGAGACCAAGCAAAGGTGATTTAACACTACAACTCCTCGCATATATTCAAACCCTCAAGGCATTGCTACTGCTTGCCTTGAGGGTACTTTTCTCTTTTTTTGCTTCCGAAAACGAGTTAGTAATTATATCACTTTCAAGTAGAGTGTGCAATGATTGCAATACCTAAAATTATTATACATGCAGATACCGTTACACTTCACATGGTAGCCTCCATCAAGCAGTATGCCACGGATTTTTCGCGTATGTAAGGCGACGAGACCTGTACTAGCGAAAAATTCGGGGCATACTGCTTGATGGAGGCGGATATTTTGCATCGGTGTGAACAATGCCATGTACTGAGAAAATGCAAAGGCGCTCTCCGATATCCGCCGGAAAGCGCCCAAAAGTTTTTTCGATTAAATTTAGAGTGGCTTCTTACAGAGCATTTCCTGAGCCTATTAGAACAGATAGGTCAACATCAGGATTCGGTGTGTCTGAGTCTGTGTCTGAGTCTAGGTTCTCATCGGTTTCTTCGGTATTTTCATCCTCGTCATATGCAGTATTCGGCTCATCAATATCACTGTCAAACTTCCTATAAATCGCAAGACCGCTTCCAGCAGGAACAAGCTTGCCTATTATGACATTTTCTTTCAATCCAACAAGCCTATCAACCTTACCCTTTATAGCCGCTTCAGTTAAAACCTTAGTTGTCTCTTGGAATGAAGCCGCAGACAAAAACGACTCTGTCGCAAGTGATGCTTTTGTAATACCCATTAGTAGTGGAGAAAATTCAGCAAGCCTGACTTCCTCACCATTGCTGATTTTTTCCTGCGTAGCATGATTTGCTGCCTTGAAATCAATCAAATCAACAGTCGTTCCCGAAATAAGCTCTGTATCACCGCCATCTTCCACCTTAACCTTGCGCATCATCTGACGGACAATAACTTCAATGTGTTTATCATTTATGTCAACACCCTGTTGACGATACACCCTCTGAACCTCGGAAATAAGATAAGCCTGAGTTGCTGACTTGCCGAGTATACGCATAACATCATGAGGATTAAGCGCACCATCAGTAAGCTTATCACCCGCCGAAACTATATCACCTGACCTTACCCTTATTCCGGCGGAATATGGTGCTTGATAGATTCTTGTATCGCCACCTTCAGAATGAGTAATTGTAATTGCAACTATTGCATTCTTACGAGTCTCCTCAACCTCAACCTTACCGTTGATTTCAGACAAAATTGCCATTTTCTTAGGCTTACGCGCCTCAAAAAGCTCTTCAACACGAGGCAGACCCTGTGTTATATCGTCTCCGGCAATACCCCCGGTATGGAACGTTCTCATAGTAAGCTGCGTACCCGGCTCACCAATCGATTGTGCAGCAATAACACCGACAGCTTCGCCTATTGAAACAGTTCCGCCTGTTGCCAAGTTGACACCATAGCATCTTGCACAAATACCGCTTTTTGAATCACAATCCATAACCGTACGAATTTTCAGTGAAGTAATGCCGCGAGCCTCTAGCATTTGCGCATCTGCAGCCGTCAACATATGTTCTTTTTCAAAGAGCAACTCACCGGTTTTTTCGTCTACAATGTCATCAGTCGGAAAACGACCCGCAACGACTTCAGCAAATGTCTGAACAAGGCTTCCATTTTCGACAACCTCTGTAACCACAATTCCATCCCGTGTCCCGCAATCATAGTCACGAACAATAACATCTTGCGAGACATCAACCAGACGGCGTGTTAGATAACCGGAGTCAGCAGTTCTAAGCGCCGTATCAGCAAGCCCCTTACGAGCACCTCTGGAAGATACAAAATACTCCAGAACAGTAAGTCCCTCGCGAAAATTAGCCTTAATCGGAATTTCAATAGTCTTACCGGCCGTGTTAGCCATAAGACCGCGCATTCCGGCAAGCTGTCTAATTTGGTTCATACTTCCGCGAGCCCCGGAGTTAGCCATCATATAAACAGGATTATATTCATTTAGAGTGTCTGTAAGCTCATCGGTAACAGCCTTTGTGGTTTTTTCCCACTCACGCACAACGAGTCTATATCTCTCATCGTCAGTGATAAAACCGCGCCTATGTTGTTTTTCAATTTCAACAACCTTCTTTTCTGTTTCCCTTATAAGAGGCCATTTTTTATCAGGCACAGTCATATCAGCGATAGAAATTGTAATTGCACCTTGGGTAGAATACTTAAACCCAAGCGCCTTTATTTTGTCCAAAACGGACGCAGAGCGTGTAAAACCATGCTTAGAAATACATCTTTCGATAATTTTTTCAAGCTCTTTCTTCGTAGTTCTAAAGTTTATCTCATAGTCAAACATATGCTCAGGATCGGTTCTATCAACAAAACCCAAGTCTTGCGGAATCGGCTCATTAAAGATGATCCTACCCACAGTCGTTGCAATGATCTTGCTACGTTCAGCACCATTAATCATCTTTGTAACACGCACATTGATAGGAGCATGAATCCCAACATCACCGTTCAAATACGCCATGAGCGCTTCATTTTGTGAAACATAGTATTTATTTGTACCCAGCTCATCATCACGCTGAAACGTGAGATAATATGCACCAAGAATCATATCATGAGTAGGAACAGTAACCGGCTGTCCATCTTTAGGGTGAAGCAAATTATTTGCAGAAAGCATTAGAATTCTGGCCTCAGCCTGAGCCTCTGCAGACAGCGGAACATGTATCGCCATTTGGTCACCGTCAAAGTCAGCATTATATGCTGTACAAACCAGCGGATGGAGCTTTAACGCTCTACCTTCAACGAGAATCGGCTCAAATGCTTGAATACCAAGCCTATGAAGCGTAGGCGCACGGTTTAACAAAACTGGATGTTCCTTAATGACCACTTCCAAAGCATCCCAAACCTCAGTCAGCCCCTTATCAACCATTTTCTTTGCATTTTTTATGTTATTGGATACGCCGTCTTCCACAAGCTTTTTCATAACAAATGGCCTAAACAACTCAATTGCCATCTCCTTAGGCACACCGCATTGATAGAGCCTTAACTCCGGACCTACAACAATGACAGAACGACCGGAATAGTCAACACGTTTACCCAAAAGGTTCTGCCTAAAGCGCCCTTGCTTACCCTTTAGCATATCGGAAAGCGACTTGAGCGCACGTGAATTTGCCCCGGTTACGGCCCTTCCGCGTCTACCATTGTCTATAAGTGCATCAACGGCTTCTTGTAGCATGCGCTTTTCATTTCTAACAATAATATCAGGTGCATGCAGCTGCATCAAACGCTTTAGTCTGTTATTTCTATTAATAACACGGCGATATAGATCGTTGAGATCTGATGTAGCAAAACGACCACCATCAAGCTGAACCATTGGACGTATTTCAGGCGGAATTACCGGAAGTACATCAATAATCATCCATGTCGGATCATTTCCCGATTGACGAAAAGCCTCAACAACTTCAAGGCGCTTTACAAGCTTTGCCTTCTTTTGACCCGATGCATCACGTGCCTCGGCTTTTAGTTGCTCTGAAAATTTCTCAATATCTATGTCCGCAAGAAGGGCTTTGATAGCTTCTGCACCCATACCGGCTCTAAAATCGTCTTCATACTTCTCACGCATCTCACGATATTCTTTTTCCGTGAGAATCTGATTTTTACGAAGCGGAGTATCACCTGGATCAATTACAATGTATGTAGCAAAATACAATACTTTTTCAAGTATCCTTGGGGTCAAATCCAGTAGAAGTCCCATCCTGGAAGGAATTCCCTTAAAATACCAAATATGTGACACAGGTGCAGCAAGTTCAATATGCCCCATACGCTCACGACGCACATTTGATTTTGTAACCTCAACGCCGCAACGATCACAAACCTTGCCCTTATAGCGGATTTTCTTAAACTTTCCGCAGTGACACTCCCAGTCTTTTGTCGGTCCAAATATCTTCTCGCAAAACAGACCATCACGCTCAGGTTTGAGCGTCCTGTAATTTATCGTTTCAGGTTTTCTGACCTCGCCATGTGACCAACTCTTGATCATTTCCGGAGAAGCTAAACCTATTTGCATTGCCTCAAAAGGTAAGAAGCCCATTATTCGCTTGCCTCCTTTTCATCACTGTTGTCTGAAATATCAAATGAAGTATCAAAATCAAATTCAGGCACAAAATCTAAATCCACAAGAGCGATTTCTGCATCCTCTTCAACGGCTAATTCCTCATCATCGTTTTCAAAAAATCCGTCTTTTTCTTCAAGCTCTTCAATATGGTATCCGCTTGCAGCAAACTCATTATCATCGACATGATTCTGATCGTTACCTCTGGTATCAATAACCTCATCGCCATCATCACCGCGCAATTCAACCTTATTTCCGTTTTCGTCCAAAACCCTAACATCAAGACAAAGTGATTGCAGTTCCTTAACAAGAACCTTAAAGGATTCCGGAACACCGGGTCTTGGTATATTATGCCCCTTGACAATAGCCTCATATGTCCTAACTCTTCCTGTGACGTCGTCTGACTTCACAGTCAAAATCTCTTGCAATGTGTATGCCGCACCATAAGCCTCGAGAGCCCATACTTCCATCTCGCCAAAACGCTGTCCTCCAAATTGTGCCTTACCACCGAGAGGCTGCTGTGTAACAAGGCTGTACGGACCTGTAGAACGTGCATGAATTTTGTCATCAACAAGATGGTGTAGCTTTAAGAAGTATACATAGCCAACAGTTACCGGATTATCAAATTCCTCACCTGTACGTCCGTCATATAATACACTCTTACCGTCTTCCCTCAAACCAGCAAGTTTGAGCGTATCCCAAATATCCTGCTCATTTGCGCCATTAAATATCGGAGTCGCAACTTTCCAGCCAAGAGTCTTTGCCGCATAACCGAGGTGAACTTCAAGCACCTGACCAATGTTCATTCTAGAAGGCACACCCAGAGGATTAAGCACAATATCAAGCGGAGTTCCATCAGGCATATATGGCATGTCTTCCTTAGGAAGTATTCTGGAAACAACACCCTTATTCCCATGTCGTCCGGCCATTTTGTCACCGACACTAATCTTACGCTTATGAGCTACATAACAGCGAACAACCATGTTTACACCAGGATTGAGTTCATCTCCATTTTCACGTGTAAATACCTTTACATCAACAACAATTCCGCTCTCACCGTGAGGAACCTTGAGTGAAGTATCTCTGACCTCTCTGGCCTTTTCTCCGAAAATTGCACGCAACAGACGCTCTTCAGCTGTCAAATCAGTTTCACCCTTAGGAGTGACCTTACCTACCAGTATATCGCCTGCTTGAACCTCTGCACCAACACTGATTATTCCGCGCTCATCAAGATAGCGCAAAGCATCTTCACCGACACCTGGAATATCACGAGTGATTTCCTCCGGCCCCAGCTTTGTATCACGTGCATCAATTTCATGCTCCTCAATATGAATGGATGTAAATACATCATCCATAGCCAGACGCTCGTTTATAAGTATCGCATCTTCGTAGTTATACCCTTCCCATGTCATAAAGCCAACAAGAATATTCTTACCAAGAGAAATCTCACCCTCATTAGTTGAAGGACCATCGGCAATAATATCATCTTTTTGTACACGATCTCCAACATCTACTATCGGACGCTGGTTTGTACATGTTCCCTGATTGCTTCGTGCAAACTTTGTGAGAAAATGGTCATGTGTACCCAGCTTGTCATATTTTACAGAAATACGTGTAGACGACACATATGTTACAACACCATTATCCAATGCTGCAATTACAACTGTTGAATCAACAGCACATTTATGCTCAATACCAGTTGCAACAATAGGAGCCTCCGACATCAAAAGCGGCACAGCCTGCCTCTGCATGTTAGCACCCATCAGCGCCCTGTTTGCGTCATCGTTTTCAAGAAACGGAATCATAGCGGTAGCAATCGAAACCATCATCGCAGGAGAAACATCTATAAAATCAACTCTTTCACGGTTAACTTCCAGAATTTCATCGCGATAGCGGCATGTAATACGTTCGTTTTCAAAAACACCATTCTCATCTAAGGGTTCTGTCGCTTGAGCTATGATGTACTGATCTTCCATATCCGCCGTAAGATATACAATTTCATTCGTGACTCTCTGAGTGCTCTTGTCGATTTTACGAAACGGTGCGATCATAAAACCATACTCATTGACTCTGGCATAAGATGCAAGATACGAAATCAGACCAATATTCGGACCTTCAGGCGTTTCAATTGGACACATACGACCATAGTGACTGTAGTGAACGTCACGAACATCAAAGCTCGCACGTTCTCTGGAAAGTCCGCCAGGTCCAAGAGCCGACAATCTGCGCTTGTGCGTAAGTTCTGCAAGCGGATTTGTCTGGTCCATAAACTGCGAAAGTGGAGATGAACCAAAAAACTCTTTAATAGCAGCTGTCACAGGTCTAATATTAATAAGTGACTGTGGAGTTATGATATCCAAGTCCTGCAAAGTCATTCGTTCACGAATGACACGCTCCATTCTGGAAAAACCGACACGAAACTGATTTTGCAGCAACTCACCAACACTTCTCATTCTTCTATTTCCAAGATGGTCAATATCATCAGGCTCACCGACACCATGCGCAATACAACCCAAATAGTTAACAGATGCAAAAATATCATCAGGAATGAGATGCTTGGGAATAAGATTATCCATATTTTCACGAATTGCTTCTTTGAGTTCTTCAACATCCGTATGTTTTTCTAAAAGCTCACGAAGTATTATAAAACGCACACGCTCTTTTATTCCGAGTTCAGCTTCAGGATCAAAATCTACAAACCCATCCATTTTGACCATTCCATTGGCAAAAACTTTAACTTCTCTGCCATCTGCTATAACAAAAGCATCATTAACACCCAGATTATCAAGCTCCTCAGCACGTGCACGCGAAAGACGCTCACCTGCCTCAGCGATTATTTCGCCTGTAAGGGGATCTGCAATTGGTTGCGCAAGAACCTGCCCTGCAAGCCTGGGCCAAATTGCCAGCTTTTTATTAAATTTATAGCGTCCAACTGTCGAAATATCATATCTACGAGAATCAAAGAAAAGATTGTTAAGCAAAGTTAATGCACTATCAACGGTCGGTGGATCACCCGGACGTAGCCTCTTGTATAATTCAATAAGAGCCTCATCACTTGTTCGGCAAGTATCTTTCTCAAGTGTAGCGATTATACGCTCGTCATCACCAAAAATAGCACGGATTTGCTCATTGGTCTCTGCACCATTTTCACCGCCGGAAACCGACAGTCTGGAAAAAGCACTGTCACTTACCCTACCTACAGCACGAAGAAGCCACGTCACAGGCAGCTTTCTGTTTTTATCCACACGAACAAAAAAACCATCGGAAGCATCTGTCTCATATTCAAGCCAGGCACCTCTATAGGGAATTAATGTAGCTGCATAAATAGTTACCGCAGTTTTAATATCAGTCTTCTTTTCGTAATAAACGCTTGGTGAGCGAATAATTTGAGATACAACAACACGCTCAGCACCATTTATAATAAATGTACCAGCATTTGTCATGATTGGAAAATCTCCCATGAAGATTTCCTGCTCTTTAATCTCCTCTGTTTCCTTATTGCGCAATCTCACGCTAACTTTTATTGGTGCAGCATAAGTGGCATCGCGTGCTTTGCATTCCTCGACCGAATACTTTGGATTTTCATTCATACTGTAGTCGATAAATGACAGTTCAAGGCTTCCCGAGTGGTCAGTAATCGCAGCTACATCGCGAAAAACTTCTCGGAGTCCTGTTTTAAGAAACCAATCATAAGAATGCTTCTGGACCTCCAGAAGGCTCGGCATCTCTTGAACTTCATCGGTTTTGGCATAACTTTTCCTCAAAGTTTTGCCATATACCACGTCTTTAGGCATCTACTTCACTCCTAATCTATGCAGTATTTGTGCAATATGCGAAATGGCCGCTGCGACACGCCAGGATAAGTTGTAACATTTTTCAAAAAGATATTGACAAACAATCAAAACAGTGTTAGACTACCCCCGGCGGTAGTGCCGAATCCACTTTGTGAGCACACGCAACGACTCATTATATCACGCCTTTTCTGTTTGTCAACAATTTTTTACAAATTTTTAAATCCCGAAGACTTCAAGTCTCCGGGATTTTCTTAATCTGGAGGCGACACCCGGATTTGAACCGGGGAGTGATGGTTTTGCAAACCACTGCCTTACCACTTGGCTATGTCGCCGTAACCCTTTAAAGCAGCGGCACTTCATGGAGCGGGCGAAGGGGCTCGAACCCTCTACCTCCACCTTGGCAAGGTGGCGCTCTACCAGATGAGCTACGCCCGCACAGCAAACTGTATTATGCTAGATTCGTTATACGACCCATTTCGTTTCCTCAGCCCTCGACACAAACCCACTTAGGTAGGATTTGCGTCGAACCAGGATGAAGAAAAATGGTGCCTCCGGTCGGAATCGAACCAACGACACGTGGATTTTCAGTCCACTGCTCTACCGACTGAGCTACAGAGGCATTTGTGTGGGCACCTTTCGGTGCCCTTTGGCGACCCAGAACGGACTCGAACCGTCGGCCTCCAGCGTGACAGGCTGGCGTTCTAACCAACTGAACTACTGGGCCTCGTATAAGGACTTGGTACGCTGATCCTTTCCGACGTGAACCCATTTCACTGGGCATCACGTCGGGCTGGATACAAACGATACTGGTGGGAACAACTGGGATCGAACCAGTGACCCCATGCTTGTAAGGCATGTGCTCTCCCAGCTGAGCTATGCTCCCAAACCGTTTGCGCCACGCTATTATACTAAAACAAAAAACCGTTGTCAACATGAAAAATCATAAAAATAAAAATTCATGTCTGGATATTGCAATTTATCACAGTTCTGCAGGCTCAAAAACATATTTTGCATCACAAAACTGACAGCATACTTCGATTGGCTCACCTGCAGTTTTCATATCGTCAAGTTCACTTTTATCAAGCGACAATACCGCCGCCAAGAAGCGCTCGCGGCTGCAAGTACACCTATACTCAACATTCAGGCACTCAATAATCTTAGGTGCAAAACCAAGCATAATAGATTCTAAAAGAGCTTCAGCCCCCCCAGTTTTCAAAACATCAGTCACAGCACCTGTAACCTCAACATTTTTTTCTACCCGGTCAATCAGCTCATTTGGTGCCCCTGGCAATAGCTGAACTATATACCCGCCCGCAGCTAAAACAGATCTATCTCGATCTACAAGCACACCAAAAGCACAGGCTGTCGGAACCTGCTCACTTGAAGCAAAGTAGGCTGCAAAATCCTCGGCAATTTCACCGCTTACAAGTGCAGTTGCACCAGTGTACGGTTCCTTAGCCCCAAAATCTTTTATTATAGACAGCAAGCCATCGTTTCCAACAACACCGCCTACATTGAGTTTCCCATCGGCCCTCTTAGGCACATCCGCATCGGGATTTGAAACATATCCTCTGACATTGCCCTCATAATCTGACACTACCAGTATAATTCCTGCCGGACCGCCGCCATCAATTCTAACAGTAAGACTTGCACCATCTTTTTTCAGCGAACTTCCAATAATTGATGCCGCCGAAAGCGTCCTGCCCAATGCCGCAGTGACAACGGGCGAGGCATTGTGAAAAACTCTGGCACGCTCCGAAATATCCTTTGAACTAATAACGGAAATTGAAACAAATCCATCCTCCGAAATAGCCTTAATTATCCGATCCATTACTTATCTACTTTCAAAATCAATCTTCTACTTTCTTACTCTTCTCATTAAGACGCTCAAAAACAATATCATAACCGCCCTGACCATAATGAAGACTTCTGTTTACACGGCTAATTGTCGCACTCGAGGCCCCCGTTTGCTCTAATATCGTATTATAAACATGCCCTTCACTTAGCAGCCTTGCCACCTGAAAGCGCTGCTCAATAGCACGAAGCTCTGTAACAGAACATAGATCATCAAAAAATTTTATACATTCTTCCGCCGTCTTCAAAGAAAGAATAGCCTCATACATCTCATAAAGCGGTTCTCTTTTCACGCCTCTAACACTTTTAGTCATATTCACCTCCAAAAAACTTCCAAAAGTTATGTTACTATACTAAAGCGTTAAAGTAAAGGCAAAGGCAGCAAGTTAACAAAATTTTTAAATCTCCACATTACAGTTTACACAACAGCCTGACCCAAGCAGCATGACACAGATTTTTTCGCGTATATAGGCGAATATTTTGAACGAAACTAAACCTTTAACAATCTCAACGCTACTTTACCATATCAATGAAAAAATCCTTATCAAGAAACGTAAGCGCAGAAAACGACCTATAGGTTTCAAAGTCAAAATCCTTTGTCATCTCTAAAGCTTCGTCTATGTCATAGTCTACATACTGATCACCCTGCATAGCAACAATCCTGCTACCCTTGCCTTCCGCAAGCAACATTACAGCCTTATACCCCATGCATGTTGCTGTCACACGATCTCTAATCTGCGGAGTACCGCCTCGCTGAATATGTCCGAGAGCAGTCAACCTTGTATCAATGCCGATTTCATCTTGAATCTTCGCGGCAATCTTATGTGCAGGTTCTGTTCCCTCTGCAACAATGACTGTGAAATTATTTCTCCCACCAAGCCTAGCTCTGCGAATACGCTCAAATACATCTTTTTCAAAATCATATTTAATCTCAGGCACGATAATAATCGTCGCACCTGTGGCAATACCAACACTAAGTGCCAAATGACCGGCACCGCGCCCCATAACCTCAACAACACTGCATCGCTCATGCGACTGCATTGTATCGTTTAATCTGTCCACAGCCTCAACCGCAGTGTTACAAGCCGTATCAAAGCCAATGGTATAAGATGTGCAACCAATATCATTGTCAATGGTACATGGAATACCAATAACATTAACACCATGCTTTGAAAGCTCTCTTGCCCCGCGAAAAGAACCATCTCCGCCTATGACAATAAGACCTTCAAGCCCTGAATACTTGCAAGTATCAACAGCACGAGAACGCCCTTCCTCTGTCATAAATTCTTGAGATCTTGCAGTATACAGCATTGTACCACCTCTGCCGGTTATACCTTTGACGACTTTTTCATCGAGAGGCAAAAAGTCTCCGCGTATGAGCCCCTGATAACCATGCTTGATACCTATACAATCTATACCCAAGCATTGAAGTGTACGAACCGCACCGCGAATCGCAGCATTCATCCCCGGCGCATCACCTCCTGAAGTAAGTATTCCAACTCTATTAACAGCATATCTTCCACTCATACAAGTTCCTCCAAATTATTTAAAAACATTCATATTAACATCAAAAACTTCAATCCTCGTAAAAACGGCATGCTCCGGAAACAACTGCGCATACGTCCCTCTCAACGCATCCATAACATTAACCGGACTAAGCGTTGGATTTTGCGCCGAAAGCTTTGCTGAAATCTCGATTGCATTGTCTGTATCGGCCTTAGTAAATTTGAGCTCTCGTACATGCTCTGAAATGTCTATAGTCGATTCGCCACGCTTTGTTTTTTTTGAAATCTCAATACAGTCCATGGAAAATCGCTCTGTAAGTTTACAAACAATCTCTTCCGCCGCTCCTACATCATAGTACATTATGCCCCCTATTTCAAGCCAAGCTATCTCACTAAACTTTATATCAGGCACATAAGCCTCTGTTATCTCCAACCCTTCCGGAAGGCAAGATGTAATTTGCGCTGGAAGATTAGCTGTCTGTGTTCCTTCCTTCACACCAATATCCATAAGTTCGCAAACACTCTGCACCCCAACAGACAAAGGCAAAGCAACCGACATATACGGATGTGGATTAAACCCTTGGGAATATTCAAGCTCAACACCTGCACGAATAATACCACGGCGCATGGTAGACGACAAATCAAGATGTGAAATATATCTCGCTCTGCCTGTTTTTTTATATCTCAATCGAAGTTTACTCACTATGCAGCTCCTAAAACACTCATTAATATTAACATGCACCACAATTGCTGCAACCTTCACGACAATCCGGCGTTTTTGCGCCTGCT
>Ga0209755_10003801_pt1 | contig 18486 bp, 18 predicted proteins | sample TergutCo191P1_FD_187301 | JGI IMG/M metagenome (GOLD analysis project Ga0209755, IMG submission 187301) | Cornitermes sp. P1 segment gut microbial communities from Petit-Saut dam, French Guiana - Co191P1 (SPAdes) (version 2) | ecosystem: Host-associated > Arthropoda: Insects > Digestive system...
CGGAGAGGAGGAGGGAGTAACAACTTTTTTCGCAGGTAAATCGCCTGTTTGAGCAACAGCGCGGGCGTAGCTCGTGCGCCTTGCGAGTTGCGATTTGCCGGAGAAAAAAATTGTTACTCCCTCCTCCGGTCGGCAAGCTTTGACGAATACCGCCAAACTAAAACCGACTAAAATAAAATAAACCGACTTGCACACAAGCATAAAATTGTTGTACAATGGAGAGACGAAAATTGACTAATTTTATCCACAAGCCTGTTCTTGCCAAAGAATGCATTGAAGGCCTCAATATTAAAGCATCTGGCATATACGTAGACGGCACTTTAGGAGGCGGCGGCCACGCGGCGGCTATACTTCAAAAACTTGACGACAACGGCCTGTTAATAGGCATAGACCGGGATGCGGCGGCTATTTCTGCCGCTAAAGACAAACTTGTCGGAAACTTTAGGTTGGTGAGAGACAGGCACGAAAATATAAAAGAGATACTAAAAGAAAGCCCCCCAATAGACGGCTTTCTACTAGACCTAGGCGTATCCTCGCACCAGCTAGACACAGCAGAACGCGGGTTCTCCTACCGCTACGACGCCCCGCTAGACATGCGAATGGACGAAGATTCCCAGCTAACAGCCTACGACATAGTAAACAGCTATCCAGAAAAAGAATTATCAAGCATAATAAAACGCTACGGCGAAGAGCGCTACGCCAAGCGAATAGCCCGCGCCATACGCAAAATGGACAAGCCCGTAAAAACCACCTTCGAGTTAGCTCAAATAGTACGCGATGCAATACCGGGTTACAATCCAGGCCACCCAGAAGCCCGAACATTCCAAGCAATCCGCATAGCCGTCAACAACGAGCTTACCGAGCTAAGCCAAACCATAACAGACATGACAGAGCTACTAAAACCCGGCGGACGCATATGCATAATAAGCTTTCATTCCCTAGAGGACAGAATAGTAAAACAAGCCTTTAAATACTGGTCGGATCCATGCGAATGCCCGCGCAACATACCATACTGCGTATGCGAAACAAAAGCCCGGCTAAAATTAATAAGCAAAAAACCAATACGCCCAAGCTCGCAAGAGCTAAACGACAATCCACGCGCACACAGCGCCAAATTACGAATAGCAGAAAGGTGTATATGAAATATGAGCCCAGCAAGAAAACACTATGCAGTAGACCCAACACCAGTACGCAGAGCAAGAAGAAAACGCCGCTTGCGTCCATTTAAGCAACTAAAAAGACAATACGAAGTAATTAAATACGATACCCGGCGCTATCGTATTCCCTTACATATATTCTTTACCGTGTTCCTTATTTTCGCCGGTGGCGTGGGTACTGCCTTTTCCTTCGCCTTTTTGCAGGATATGCGCCGCCAGATAGATAGCTCTCGCACGGCTATCCATCAGCAACGTGCAGAAAACATTGCCTTCCGTCAGGAGGTTATACAGCATCTTTCCAAGGAAGAGGTAAGCTATATCGCTTCTACCCGGCTTAATATGGGGCCTCTTGATCCTTCCCAAATAATCCGCATTAACGTACCACGGCAAAGCTATGTAGTGCAAAGCTACCAGGCCACTGTTCCTGTGCCGCAAGGTATGTGGCAATCGGCCTTTTGGCATATCAGAAATTGGTTGGGGGTAGTGTAAGTGGCTAGTATGACAAAAAAAACAGCTAGACGGAAACTAAACGAAACTAGAAGAAGGCGTAACAGACGCATACAATTTGTGGGCTTTATACTGTTTATATGCATATCGGCCTTGTTTCTGCGCATCGGCTACATAACCGTTACTTACGGGGCAGAATTTGAACGCCGTGCCGTTCGTCAGCTTATCAGACGGCAAAATAACGTCGAGCGTGTTATCCCACCAGCGCACGGCGGCATTTTAGACCGTAACCGCCAGCCGCTTGTGGATAGCGACCGCATCTATAACATAGCCCTAGACGTAACTGTTCTGCACTCTCTGGAACCAACCCGGCGCAATCCTAACCCGCAAGAAGTTATACTGCGGCGGCTACGTGAGGACTTGGGCATCCCCATGGATACCCTATGGCAATACCTGGCCACCGACTCATACGGCGAGTTACTTAACCCCGGAAACTGGCGAATAATCGCTCGTAATATTCCCGCTTATATAGCACTACCCCTTTCCGAAGTACCTCATGTAAACTTGGAAGAACGTACACGCAGACGCTATCCCGATCCCTTTATGGCTCCGCAAGTGCTGGGCTTTGTGCGCGGGGACGGCATTTGGGGGCTGGAACGGCAGTTCCGCAGAGAGCTTGCCGGCGAGCCTGGCCGCGTTTTTAGATCCTTCCAATCAGATAGCGTTGGCTTTACCGAGGAAGTACCGCCGCGTGACGGCTATTGGCTGGTGACAACCTTGGATTCCGGAATACAACGAATCGCCCAGCGTGCCGTAGAGCGCTACGCTATCGAGCTTGGCGCAGAGTACACGGGCATAGTCATTATGCAACCTCATACCGGGGAAATTCTTGCAATGGCGCAGTTTCCGTCGTTTCCGCTGGACGCGCCTGACGATGGCACCCGCTTTACCGACCCCCAGGCCTCGCAGTTTTGGCGCGATATGGAAGCGGACGAGCAAATGAACCACATGTTCCGCACCTGGCGTAACTTCTTCCTAAGCACCTCTTTTGAGCAGGGCTCTATCTTTAAGCCCTTCGTAATGGCGGCGGCCGTGGAAGAAGGCATAATATGTCCAGATTTAAGCCACTTCTACTGCCAGGGAGTACGCACCGTTGCCGACCGGGAAATTCCGTGCATGAGCCATCACGGTAGCCTAAATTTGCGTCAGGCCATGATGGTATCTTGCAATATCGCAGTTATAGACATTATCCAGGCCCTAGGCCGCGATAACTTTTATAGATACCGTAACGATTTCGGCTTCGGCGACCGCACGGGCATTGATCTGCCTGGGGAAGAAGCGGTTTCCGGCCCCGGTGTTATGTATGCACTTAATCAGCTTAACGCCGTACAGCTTGCCACCAGCTCTCTTGGCCAAGGCTTTAACGCCACGGCTATTCAGGCAATTAACGGCTTTGCCTCGCTGATTAACGGCGGTTATGTTATGCGGCCATTCGTGGTTTCCCAAATAGTAGACGCAAACGGCAACATAGTAGAAGAAACCACCCCAACCGTTGTCCGCAATGTTTTATCAAGAAGCACATCGGATATAATAAGAGAATCTATGCACGCGGTAGTAAGCCCCTACGGAACAGGGCGCCGCGCTCATATTGAAGGCTTTCACGTAGGCGGCAAAACCGGAACAGGCCAGCAAGGTCATTTGCGTGACTGGGTTGTTACCTCGTTCTTGGGCTTTATGCCGGTGGAAAATCCGCAATTTTTGGCCATGGCAATAGTCTTTAACCCAGAAAATAACCAGCTAACAGCCGGTGCCACCGCCGCGCCAATGCTACGCGAAGTCTTTGAGGAAATAATACAGTACACTCATATGCCGCCAGCCGGGGCAGAGCAAGCAACCGGCGTATTCGTAGATGCCGGGGCAGAGCTTTTAAGTGATTTCTCTGGCATGGAATTACGCTATCTTACGCCTATACTCAATAATATGGGGCTTGACTATGAAATTTCTGGCCGTGGCGCTGTGGTTAGCCATCATATACCGGCGGCGGGTCAGCCTGTTCCCAGAAACACGCCTATTTTCCTGTATTTAGACGGTGATATTGAAAATTTATACGACCTAACCTTCGTGCCAAACGTGGAAGGCCTAAGAGCCGAACGCGCAGAGGAACAAATGATGGCCGCCGGTCTGGTTCCGGTTATAGTGTCCTCCAGTATAATCCCCACGCCGCTTTACGACGAGGAAGAAGATGGCGAGCCGCAGGAATACGACTTAATAATCTACAATCAATTTCCGTCGCCCGGCCAGCATATTCAAAGAGGCACCCTAATACGCTTAAGGGCTAGACCAGTTAGATAGCTTATGGTATCATAGCCGCAAGGAGGGTACGATAATGCAAGATGTATTTATGGAACAACTAATAAAGTGGCAAAACACCCCCAGCGACAGACTAAAAAAAGCCGGTCTTATTTTGGCGGTTCTGGCTATTTTCTTTCTGACAATGGCGATAATACCCGCCTTTGGCGTAATTGTAACTATGTTAGCCGGCTTTGGCGCTTATGTTCTTATGGGACGGCTTAATAAAGAGTTTGAATATAGCTTCACCAACGGCGAGCTAGATATTGACGTTATATACAATAAATCTTCCCGCAAACGCATATTTAACGGCTATGTACGCGACTTTGAGATTATGGCTCACGTAAACGATCCAGATCACAAAAATAGCATAGCCTCCGCAAACGAACATCACGATTACTCAAGCGGGATCACCTCAGACCGTTCGTATGTCTTTCTTACCAACTACAAGAGCAAGCGCGTAAGCATTATTATGGAGCCTAATGACGAAATGCTGGCGGCAATGGCCAAAGCGCTGACCAGACGAAAATTCCATCCCAAAAAATAAAGGAGAATTACCAAAAATGCAAAAAGCAATGCACGAGGGTCTAACCTTCGATGATGTATCCTTAATTCCGCTCTACTCTGACGTTGCACTTGAAGATATAAACATCAGCACAAATCTGACAAAAAATATTCAGCTTAATATACCCATAATAAGCGCCGGAATGGACACAGTAACAGAGTCCAAAATGGCGATAGCAGTATCCCGGCAAGGCGGCATCGGTATTATCCACAAGAACATGAGCATAGAAGCGCAAGCCGCCGAAGTAGACAGGGTTAAGCGCTCAGAGCATGGTGTTATTACCGACCCATTTTCACTAACCCCCAACCATTATGTTCACGAGGCCGAGGCGCTTATGGCACGCTACCATATTTCTGGTGTGCCGATAACGGAAAACGGCAAGCTGGTGGGCATACTAACCAACCGCGATTTACGCTTTGAAAAGGATTTTGGCAAAAAGGTCTACGAAGTTATGACGCGGGAAGGCCTAATAACCGCCCCAGAAGGCACCACAATGGAAGAAGCCAAAGAGATTTTAGTCAAGCACAAGGTGGAAAAACTACCGATAGTTGACCAAAAGGGGAATCTGCGTGGGCTTATAACCGTAAAGGATATTCAAAAGACAATTAAATATCCCAACTCTGCCAGGGATTCTTTTGGTCGTCTGCTGGTGGGTGCGGCTGTCGGAACAGGCGAGGATTATATGGAGCGCGCCCGTGCGCTGGTGGATAAAAAGGTGGATGTACTGGTAGTTGAGGCGGCTCATGGGCATACTCAAAGTATATTGAATTGCATACAGCAGATAAAAAGTGAGTTTAGCGATATACAGCTAATAGCCGGTAACGCCGCTACGGCAGGGGCTACGGAGGCCTTGATTAAGGCCGGTGCGGATGCTATAAAGGTGGGGATAGGCTCAGGCTCTGTTTCTACTACCCGTGTGATAGCGGGGGTTGGCGTACCGCAAATTACTGCGTTAATTAACTGTGTTGAAGTGGCCAGGCCGCATGGCGTACCTATTATTTCGGACGGCGGTATAAGATACTCTGGCGAGCTTACTAAGGCTCTTGCGGCTGGGGCGGGCGTTTGTATGATGGGTAATATATTCGCGGGATGTGACGAAAGCCCTAGCGTAACAGAGCTGTATCAAGGCCGTAAGTATAAGGTGTACCGCGGAATGGCCTCATTTGAAGCTGTACCGGAAGGCGTGGAAGGGCGTACCGCTTATAAAGGCTCTACGGCCGATACTATAGCTCAGTTTATGGGCGGCTTAAGGGTGGGGATGGGCTATTGCGGGTGTAAGACCATCGCAGAGCTACAGGAAAAAGCCGAGTTTGTGAAAGTTACAAGGGCAGGGCTTAAGGAGAGCCACCCACATCATATTCAAATAACAAAGGAAGCGTCTAACTATAGCGTGGAATATTAGGATATGCTATACTGCTTTTAATAAAAATTTCAAATTTGGGAGGAGATTTCTTATGGTACAGTTTATCGCAGGCGGAAAAGGCGAAGGAAAGACAAAGCAACTAATCGACAAGGCAAATCAGCAACTAAAGGTAACGGACGGTAATTTAGTTTTTATAGACGACGACCGGCGCACTAGTTCAGATTTACATTATAATATAAGGTTTGTAGAGGCCGGGAAGAGGGTTTTGTCTAATTATCGAGAGTTTTCCGGGTTTGTTCTTGGAATTTTGGCCATGGACAACGATATTAAGACGGTTTATATTGACGGCGTTACTAATATTATAGAGAATTTGGAAGCTGATGATTTGGTAAAGCTGGCTAAACGTTTGACTGATTTATCCGAGCGTAATGAAGTGGAATTTGTCGCCTGTATTAACTGGAAGAAGGAAGATCTTCCTAGTGAAATTCAAGATTTGTGTGTATGACCGATAGACCCCGGAGAGAGGACTGAAAATGAAAATACTGGTAATTCGGCATGGACAGTCTGAGGGTGATATTACGGGTGTTATTGAAGGTCGTTATGATGCTCCTCTTACTGGGCTTGGGGTTAAGCAGGCAAAGCTAATGGCCGATTGGGTGGCCGAGAGCTATAGTATTGACAAAATATTCGCAAGCCCATTAAAACGAGCTAGTGGGGTGGCTGAAATTTTAAGCAAGCGCATCAACTTAGATGTTGTGTATGATGATGACATTATGGAGTGGAATACTGGCCTTATTTCGGGATTAAAAAAGGAAGAAGCAAGGGTACGGTATCCCGTTCCGGAGCTTAGCTATCCGCATACTGCCATGTATGAACAGGAGAGCAATATAGAGTTGCGAATGAGGGCGGAAACTGTCTTATCGCGGCTTGTAAATGAAAACCCGAAAGATTCAACTATTGCTATCGTTTCACACGGGCTGTTCATATGTAACCTCGGTTACAGCTTTTTGAGATTGCCTGTTACATCAAATTTAGTCCAATTTCCTATCGGCGATACAGGCATACACGAATGGCATATAGATGGCGAAAACAGAACCGTTGTCCATGTGAATCAACAACGGCATTTAGAGGGTTTATCGGTTATGGAGCTTGCAAATTCCCGCTAAATATAAAGAGGCCATTGCGATAGGAGTGTCAAAGATGGATAGCTTAACGGTTGGAAGGTTGCTTCCGGCTCCGCAAAAATATGTAATCAATCATTTGCTAGATAAATTTATCGGTAGCCCTCATATAGATTCGATATTTCTATTCGGGAGCTGTGCCAGCGGGACGGTCAATGACGACAGCGACATTGACATTTTTGTCGTTACTCACGATAAAGTGGACGACGATACCCACGAAGCCTTTGACCTACTTTACGGAGGAACAGACGATATACCCTTAGAAAATTATATAAGTTGCGACATATTGACCGCAACCAAGGAAGAATTTCAACACGACATGACCCCACTCATAAAAATAGTGAAAAAAGAAGGGGTTGAATTGATTGGGCTACTATGAAGATGCTTTGGAATGGCAAGGAACAGCAATAGACTTGGAATCATGCGGGCGTTCCACATCCCACATAATAACCTACTAAACAAATATGTTTTACAGGTTATAATTCCAGTTATAAAACCCCCGGCCACTGAATAAACATATCGTATATTCAACAGACAGGGGTTTTTTTATGACCCGCATTAGCGACATATTTGCCAAACTAATATTTAACATTACCGTGGCAGTAATACTGGTAGCGATATTTTTATTAATATGGCGTGCCTTTAACCCCTTACGCCCCTTTGATCCCCGGGCAGAGGCAGTAGCGGCCATGCGGGTACCCCCACAAGCCATGAGTAACCTATACCTACTGGCTCAGTGGTACGACCTCCCCTTCGGGCAGCTATTAGCGATGTACGCCATTTCAAACGACTTTTTTTCACAAAACGACCCGGCAATAGAAATGGACGCGCTAAGAAAGTCCTACGTAAGCGGCTTCAACCGCCTGCGCCGACAATATGTAGCGGGGGATATTCTACCCTATTTCCAGCTATTCGAGAACCTAACAGCCGAGCTAGAGCGCTTCCCAATCCCGCAAGAGTACAGTTATATTTTCAGCGATACCTGGTGTCAAACGAGCCAAAGAGGCACAAACATTTTGGACAAAGAGAATATTCGCGGCAGAATCCCAGTACTAAGCATGACGGCCGGAGGGGTAGCCCGTGCGGGATGGCACAATAGCTGGGGCTATCACGTAGTAACAGTCACCGAAAGCGGAAGCAGAATATTATACGCGCATCTGGATAAGCTACAAGAAGGATTAAGCGCCGGTCAAAGAGTACAGCCCGGCCAAAAGATAGGAAGCATGGGCAGTAGCGGAGAAGGCGCCCAGCGAGTAAATCTACATATAGGAATCTCACCAGCTATCGACAAAGAGGTTTTTAGCTACATTAGCGACGGCGGAGGTTTTTGGATCAACCCCTACCCTTTCTTACGCCATATGGAAGAAAAAATGTATATTTTTCCGCAACTGGTTCATACTAGTAGCGTGGAAGATGAATTCTCCATCTGAAGGGAGGTACCTGGGATGAACGAAAACAAAAACAAAAAATCCACAGAGTTTGCTGACGAGATGAATACAAACACGAAAAACAGCAAATCTGGTAGCGCAAGCAACAACACTACAAACAACAACGCCAACAATTGTAAGTAGTTAAATACGAGGCCTGCGGAGACTGACTAGTCCCGTGGGTTTTGTTATTTTTTATCAAAATACTTGTTCCAAATACTTTCGCCGGATAAAAGAAAAACCTCCAAGCAGACGCTCTCGCCTAGGGGGTATAACTTGTCCGCAACACGCTTTAAAAAATTCCCCCTACTTTCTTCGGTGCTATGCTTTTCTAGTAACATAACAGCAGATCGTTTTTCTTGCTCATCGCCATCGCCAAAGCTTTTTATAATTTCCATAAATACACTAAAGTTATCACCAAGCCTAGCTATATATTTAGCAACAGATTTTAATGTATCATGCCACGGAACATCATCTGAGCGCTTTAGACTTTTTAATTCATTGTATACAAAATCAATCAATAGCTCTGTTTGCTCATAATTTTCATCAGCAAAGGAATTTTTATACCTTTCCTTGCTATCCTCAAGTTTTTTAAGTATATCCACAACATTATCACCGGCGCGATTAGTAGATTTAAACTTAACAGCAAGGTGGAAAGTTTTGTAGTCGTTATCATAAAAAACATCTTCTTTACTAACTTCCAATAATGATTTAACAGCCTCTACACTATCAGCTATTTCTTTCGTCAGTGTAATAAAAATATATTCGTTAGGGCTAAGCCAGCGATTCTCTTTTCCGGCTTGTTGTGAGTCAAAAAAAGCAAACTCTACCTTAGTGCCAAATTCGCCACGGCGAACCAGTTTATCGCCTGTTTCGTTATTTTTTGCGTTAGTACAGTCATCACCGGCCTCCTCTACAGTAGTGCCGACACCATAACGAAATTGTATGCCTTTTATAAAAAAACGAAACATAAAATCATTAAAAGGGTCGCCTATATTTTGGGGTTCTCCTTTGTTGTACAGTAAACTTCTCTTCTTAGAAGAGCCATAAGCTGGGATATAAAAACAAGCCTCTTCCTGTTCCAACTTTTCGTTACATGCGGATAAAGCCTCTTTTAAGCTGTCTGCATTTTGATATTTTTTATATTTACTGCTGTTAAACTCGTTTTTATGTATACATTCAACAAAATTTGGATTTATGTTATAGGCAAGATATTCTTCGCCACCCTTACGCACCACCAAAAGGCTACACTTTTCTAGGTAATCTTTCATAAAGTCAGCGGCAAAAGCTAAAATGACATCACCAGCATCATTCCCAAGAAAGTCATTATATGGCTTAAAGGCAATAAAATCCATAAAACCAACAAATTTATAACACTTATTTTTCCTAATTGTCTTTTCCTTTTCAGTGGAAAACAAACAACGTAAATCTTCTTTTCCCGGTTCGTCCGATATAAAATGATTAAAACTTTTATCATAAACACCGTTTAAGTTAAAATCACGTATAAGCTGTGTATCAATATATCCTAATTCTGTACAGCCATCACGTATTTCCTTCATAAGCTCTTTAATTTCATATTTTGTTTCCAGCTCAGGGATATTTTTATGGGCGCGCTTTGCAAGATGCTGTATATAATGTTCCTTGGGGCAAGGAATTGGCTTATCCATCTTTTAAATCCTCCTCTCCCTTTATCACCCAAAAGCATAGGGCATCGTACCATTCTTCATATAGTAAGGCCGCTAACTCAGCCGTACTAGGTATGTTATTTTTATCTTCCGCTGCAAATTTAGCGCATTTTTCTGTCATGGGGTATCTAAATAATTTTAGGGTATTATCTATTTTGCGTTTATGATCTTCTGCAAGCTTAGTATTAACATTTTCTAGCAAGCTTGACAAGTATTCAACTAGCGGCTTAATCAAATGAACATTATTTTCACACATATAAATTACCTTGGAAAGGAGCGCTTTCTCGCTTTGAGTTAAGCCTCCTTTATATAAATGCTCTTTAAGCTTATCTATGTCCCCGTCGGTCAAAACAGAAAGTACCGCCGATAAGCGCATTATATATACGGCATCTTCCAGATCCATTTTAATATTGTTATCGTCCATATAGCGGAACTGGCTCTCTAAGTACTGCTTAAAATTGTAATCGCTAATAGAAACCATAACAATATCTGCCCGGCTTTCTTTTATCACTTCGCTTAACTTAATGATTGGGCCTTCGTTTTTGATTAAGGACTCAAAAGAGTTAGCTATTGAGTCATACAAGCAAAAATTAAGCCAGGCATCGGGATAATCCTCAATATTTTTTAGCTGATCTGTTATTTCATCTTTGTAGTCGTTTACAAAGTCCATTGCCCTGTGCAAAAACTCCATGCAACTTATCCTAAAAGCCGCTACGGGCTGTTCAAAATCAAATAAATAGCCTACAGATTCAAATAAGCTTTCCAAGAAGGCAAGAAAGTCTGGCATTGTTAATTCTAAATCTACATTCGGCAACCTTTCCCATACATGAACAGTGGTATATTTAAGCACCAAATGAAGCAAGGTTCTATTGCGCCTAACATGCAAGCCCTGCTCAGAGAAAAAATAATGCCCGCCACTTTCATGCCCCAGATACGGGATCGAATATTTAAGGTCAAAATGCCCTATATGCGGTAAATTTACATTATATAGGTCTATATTATTTTGGTTATTTTTCTGCTTAAAATGGTGTATTGATATTAAAGGCTCAAGCGGATTAATTGTAAGAAAAATAAGCGGGTCAGGCTTCTTATCGTCGTTTATAGTGCATATTAGCTTTCTCATCATATGCTCATATGCATAGTATATTTTTGTACCGGCGTGTATTGTTTCTATATCGTTTGCACCAAAATTATCGTTACGCAAATTATCAGCCATTAACAGTGAATCTACCATAACAGCTATATTGCCCAAGCATTGAGTGACCTCTTTAACGCTAAGCTCTCGCACACGGTTTTTAAGTATGTTTAAAACATGTTTAATAATAATGTACAGCCGGCTACTAGCCGCATGTTGATACCTAATTTGTAATAAACTTATGCATTTATCTACTAAAAAGTCTAAGGTTCGTTTGGCAGGGACAGGAAGCCCTTGCTCCTCCACTTCGGCGTAAAGAAGCCTAAGTTTATCTATGCGTGGATCTTTGTTACTACCTGTTTCAGAAAACTTATCGCCTTCCGGCTTATTGCCGTAATTGAAGCGTACATTGCAGGCTTCTATACAGCTTTCCGCAAGCTTATTAAAACTCTTAATATCGTCTACATCTACCCCGGCTGGACGATTTTCGTTACCCGCGCCCAAAAGATAAAGCACTTTATCCAGTGGGCATTCATCTTTGTACATCATAAGATCATATTCGCCCTGGGTGTGATATGTATTTTTAGTTTCAAAATATTTCTCATAAAAATATCTAATTGCGGCACTATTTTCCAGGGTTTTAAGTGAACTGTTTATGCATATATTGGGTATTATAACCTGTTTTACATGCTCAGCATTAAGGTTTATACTATTGTGAACGGCAAAAAAAGAGCTGGTGCTTTTAAACAAATACTTAGTTTCGTTTTCAGAAACTTCTAGGGGAATTTTTCGTAATAAAGTCCATATATCGGCATGTAGGCCAAAATCCGTTCCATTGACTACCGCAACAAAATCTGCCGCGCCCAGGGAGGGGTAAATTTTTATAAAATTCTCTTTTGCTTCCTGCGGATAGGCTTTTTTTACAGCCTCATTAATTTTATTCCAAACAAGCTTAAGCATCTCCTCAGAATTTTCGCAATTATTCACCAATGCAGGAATTTTATTTAATTTCAAAATACCAACGGAAAAGAAATGACTTTGCTTGTATTCTTCTGGAAAGGGGTCATCAGTAAAATCAAAACCATCAAAGAAAAAGACAGGAAAAACCGCGTAGCGCGCCTTGCCTATGTCTACGCAGGAATGGTATTTTGCTATTCTATTTAACGCAACATCATCGTCAAGCTCTTCGTACTTCATATGCTGGAAGCTTCCGATAGTTGTAAAAAAATCCTTATCATTTTCGCTATCCAAGCGAAAACCGCCAATTGAAATTTTTTTATATAGGGTGAGCTGTCTAATTTTTTTCATGGTACAAGCTTTTCAAGTAGGTGTCTGGGTTGTTAGCATAGCTAAGCAGATCATCTGTATCAAGCACATAAAAATCAGCCCCAGTATGAATATCACGGTTTGAATTGCGTGAACTCCTTAAGAAAGGGTTTCCGCAAGCGATATGGCTTGGCAAGGGGGCATTTGTATGTGGTTTCATTGGTTTCTTCCCAGCCAAAATTTTCATCTGCTGGACAACATTGACACCTTTACTCATCAGGTATCCTCCTAAATTGAAAATTCCCCCAAAAAATAAGGAGATACTACTTATAACACATTATTAACATTTTTGCAACAAAAAATATAAGCTGGCGGTATATTCCTAAACTCTCTGCTTATTTCAATTTCATCAAAAAACTGCCTGATGAAATCTTTTCTAACAAGGCTATACTGAAAAGTAATAAAGCTGCCGCCGCTTTTTAGCTGTTTTTTTGTTTCGGTCAATATACCAAGGGACACTTCCCGCGGCAGGCTAGCGAATGGCAAACCAGAGACAACATAGTCCACCTTAGATATATTATACTCAGCCAAGTACCTTCCAATGCGCTCGGCAGAGTCGTTTATTATGTGTAGGTTTGGCTCTTTTTTGTATCTTTTTTGTAGTAGTTTATAGAATTCCTCGTTTTTTTCAAATATCAACAGGGTTGTATCGGGCTTGCGTCGTTTTAGTAGCTGATCCGTAAATACGCCCGTACCCGCGCCGTATTCCGCTATGCAGTGGACGTTTGTAAAATTTATGTTACATGTCATTTTGCGGGCAAGATATTTAGAGCTTGGGAGAATTGCCCCCACACTACGGGGTTTAGTTAGGTATTGGATTAGGAAAGAGAAGCTAGGCATGGTTGTGAGGCTCCATTCGTGGATGCGTTAAACCAGAAGAAATGTGAAGTAATTATTCTAAACGGATATAATCCCACATTTTAGATATAATGAAAGCATCCTCTAAATCCTTTGCACGTTCAGTGAACTCTCTAAAAGCGCCCGGAAAAGGCAGAAGGCTTTTCTGGAGACGTTCTTGCATGGCAAACAACCCACCCTTGTAAAACTCATTTTTCTTTAGGGTCGGTTTAGTAAAAGTTCCGTCTTTAAACTTTTCAGCTATGGGATAGGTCATGATTTTTCAACTACTTTCTATTTGTTGTGGTCATACTTTATTCATACGTTAAATACAGCTTTGTATCTATTTTTCCTTGGCATAATAACCCTATGTATGGGATTACGTAGCTTGCGTTTTGGTGCTTTTGATTGTTCGGATTCTATATTCTGTTCAACCTCTTGTCGAGCGCTGTCACCGCTTTTCTTTATTTTATCAGATTTTGCGCTAGATGTATAGGGTTGTGTCACGGATTTAGGGTAATTCTTAATAATTAATATATTCAAGCGGTGCCTTAGCTTGTTCTTTCGCCGGTTCAAGTACACGGCCATCGCCCCCGCAGTATGCACAAGCCGGAAAAGGCTTTTTACGGGAAAGGTACTCCCACATATCATTTGTTATTGCTACACCATGCTCACTATTATACGGGAATACGCCCAAATCCTCGCCATTACTAAGAAAAACACAATAATACAGCTTTCCTCTTTTGACAACTCGACAGTTGTTATATTTATAACACCTTCTCCAATTTTCATTTCCGTCAACTGCATTTGGCTTTACAGGTTTATGGGTTTCACGCCATTCACGCGTGCGATGTATTTCAAATGGTATATTATACTCTGAAAGTTTATCGCATAGTTCTTTGAGCTTTTGTGAATTTTCACCATAATCGCTACATCTTACGCACACCTTTGCCTCTTTCATAGCCAAAAGAAGGTTATCATCTGGCACTACCGTCGCATTAGTTGTTATTCCTAAAAGTCCATACTTCTTTTTATATTTAGTTATATGTTGTAGCATCGTTGCTAATCCCTTATTTATAAAAGGCTCCCCTCCTAAAAATCGACACATAACAACAAATTTAACTTCTTTAAATAAAATATCAATATCGTTACAAACCTGCTCCTTAGAAAAGGTTTCGGGATTTTTAAAATACTGATTAAGCGAAGCGCAGTGGCTACACCTCAGTGTACAGGCTTGAGTAACCGTAATTTCTACATGATACAGTATTTTACGGGAACATAAAATTTTAGGATTCATACGATGTAAAAACCGGAAGAAGCTATAGACAACTAGCCATCCAATAGCCCCCCCCCCTCTGCTTTTCGCTAATTGAATTATTAATTCTCCTAATCCTATAAGTGACCCCATAATTAAAACCATCCTATCACAAAACATATTAAACATTTCTCATGGTAAAATTCTACTTACCGGCGGTTATGTTATACTAGATCTACTAAAGAATTAATCCCTCAAATACAAATCCCGCGTATATACCTTATCTAATACATTCTCAAGCTCTTCATTATACCTATTGGCAACAATAACATCAGCCATTTGTTTAAAATCATCCAAGTCTTTAATCACTTTTGAATTAAAGAATAAATCCTCTTTATATGTCGGTTCGTATACTACTACCTCAACCCCCTTAGCCTTAATCCTCCTCATAATCCCCTGTACTGATGATTGTCTGAAATTATCAGAGTCAGATTTCATAGTAAGCCTATAAATACCTACAATTTTAGGGCTGCGAGCTATAATTCGTTCCGTAATAAAATCCTTGCGGGTGCGATTGGCTTCTACAATAGCCCCTATTATATTATTGGGTACATTTTGGTAATTTGCCAGCAGTTGCTTTGTATCTTTAGGTAGACAATATCCGCCATAACCAAAGGAAGGATTGTTGTAATGACCTCCAACCCTAGGGTCTAGCCCAACACCTTCTACTATCTGTTTTGTGTCAAGCCCGCGTATTTCTGCATAGGAATCCAATTCGTTAAAAAAAGATACGCGTAAAGCCAAATAGGTATTTGCAAAAAGCTTGACGGCTTCGGCTTCTGTAGATTGCATGACCAGTGTGCGCACATCTTCTTTCAATGCACAATTTTTCAGTATACCAGCAAACTCTTCTGCTTTGCTCAACTGGGATTCTTCCGTGATTCCTACTATTATCCTGGAGGGGTAGAGGTTATCATACAAGGCCTGTCCTTCGCGCAAAAACTCCGGCGAAAACATGATATTTTTATAATCTTTTTTATATAGGCTTTCAGCAAAGCCAACGGGCACAGTAGATTTTATTACCACCATGGCACTTGGGGCTATTTCGTTTGCTTGTTTGGCAACTGTTTCTACAGAACTTGTATTGAAGTAATTTGATACTGGGTCGTAGTCTGTTGGCGTAGCCACTATTATATAATCTGCACCGCTATAAGCTTTATTAATATCAAGTGTAGCAGTTAAATTAATATCTTTTTCTGCCAAATGTTTTTCAATTTCAGCGTCTCTAATAGGAGATTGCCAGTTGTTCACCATTGATACTTTTTCTTCCGAAATATCTGTTGCCCATACCTCGTGTTGCCGTGCTAATAGTACCGATAGGGACATACCTACGTAACCGAGGCCTATTACCGCTATTTTCATAACTGCTCCTCCTTATTTTCAATTCACTGTTTAAAAATGTGCCGCTGTATGTTTATAAGCTTCGCTATTTCCAATATCAAACATTGCACCTTGTAAAACTACAGCAGTCAAACCGGTAGGGATACAGCTTGCCAAAGCTTCGGTTAAACCAAACTCACCGCCTACTCCTTCTGTTCTTCCTACCTCGATATTAGATCCAATGGCATCAAAAACCTCTGGAGTTAAAATATATTGTCCAAATACGCTGTAGTATTTTCGTTTATTATCCTTCTTGCTCTTAGTAGCTAAAAAATCCTCCGAATACTGCTTTGACGGCTTTTCTACAAAGTTTTTTACACGCATTAATGTTTCTTTTTTACTTTCCCAAGTCCCGGATAGCACACCATATTGACTAACTTGCTCAAGCGGGATTTCATGGATAGCTACAAGAGCTTGGCTCACCCTCTCAAAAGCTTCCATCATTTGTAAGCTGCATGTTAAACTGTTATTAGAACGGTAAATTGTATCTCCCAGTAACAATAAAACCGGAGCATTTTCGCAAAAATCGCGGCACATATACACAGCATGTCCAAAGCCTTTTCGTTCTTTTTGCACACGAAACGTCAACATATTTCCTATATCCAGTATCTTGCGCTCGTATTCCTTCATTTTGTCTGGTAATTTCCGTAAATGTTCTTCAGACAACGGTTGTGTAAAGAAATCTTTATACATATCTACATCGGACTCATCTCCCACTACCAGGCATACTTCATTAATTCCACTTTCATATAATTGTTCAAGCAAAATTAGTATGACAGGCTTGGTGATCCCGTCTTTATCAACAATCGGCATAAACTCTTTTTTTATTGTACGTGTTGCAGGGTAAAGCCGGGTTCCGTAACCAGCCACAGGGATTATAGCCTTTTGGACTCGGTGACGGGGGTTAATCGTAAGTGTATAAGCTGGCAGACCTTTTTTGCATAAATATTCTTTTAGTTTTATTTGCTCCTCTGCACCTTTGGCCAAAAACTGGACACTTCCATCCCCTTGAGATCCAACACCCTTCCCACCCCAGGTTAATTTCTTTATATTTCCGTCATTCAAAAATCTATGCAATTTGGGCGCTTCAAGTTCTTTAAAAGATGCGGGAGCTACCTTTTCATCAAACAATTGCTGGGCTTCTGTCATGAGATTCCCCAGTGCTTCGCAATCCCCTTCTTTCATATAGAAAATGGCTCTCTCTACAATTTTTTGGTTCTCAATACCTAATGCCTCGTGTACGTTTTGCTCAAGCTCGTTGTTCGCAAATGGATAACACTTATTTAAGTCAGACAATATCCGTATTGTATCTTTTGCCGCCTGTAAATGCGCAAAAACCCAGTATAAAGGTTTTTTTACAGTCAAGCGCTCTACATCAACATCTTCCCCATCAAAAAGCATATGCACTGGATCAACACCAAAGGCGCAAGCCTGATCAAGTCTACCGCAACGAGATTTTGTACGTTGTTCTCCCTTAAAAGCAGCCAGCATTTCCCCCATTGTGCTAAGGTTAAGATTATAAATTTGATTAAACGCCTTTGTCACCAAAACGCAAATTGCGGCACTTGAAGAAAGCCCGCTTTGCATTGGCAGTGTCATAGATGTGATAGTGATTTTAAGACCACCGACATGATAGTTTTCACTCATATAAGATGCTACACCGGCCACGTATGCAAAGTAATTGTTAGAAGCAGCGATTTCTTTTAGCTCTTTAATCTGCATTGTGCTTTCAAAATCAGACCAGCTATCTTTAAGTTCAGGTGCAGTATTTCTCATGATAAAACTATCTGCCTTCTCCACAAAAGCATGTATTCCTTGTTCTATACCGGTAACTATTGCAGAACCCGGAACAATATCGGCATTAATTACACGTTGAAAGCCAGCCCAATCGCTATGTTCGCCGAATAGGCAAAGCCGCCCAGGGACGAATAGTGATAGTTTTTCAGACATATGATAACAACTCCCGAAGATTCAATTTTTATTTTGCTTACTAAAAGAAACTATCAAACCCAAGCGCAAATCTTGTTCCAAAAAGTCTATTAAACAAGCTTAAAGTTTTCAGAAACAACACCGCTTCCCAAGGATTATTAAAATCGTTATTTTCTAATCGCTTAAGGGATTTTTTATGAAACATTAACATTAATATCTTCGCAATAACGAGGTATTTTCCAGTAAAAAAATTTGTGTAATTGGGATTTGATAACGGAAGATAAAAGTTTAAAAACATTTCAGCTTTTTCACGATATTCTAGCTTTTCCCAAGGCGCACGAAATTGACGTACTGTATGGTTGCTCCATTCCTCTAATGTGGGGGGGGGGG
>Ga0209755_10003802_pt1 | contig 18481 bp, 14 predicted proteins | sample TergutCo191P1_FD_187301 | JGI IMG/M metagenome (GOLD analysis project Ga0209755, IMG submission 187301) | Cornitermes sp. P1 segment gut microbial communities from Petit-Saut dam, French Guiana - Co191P1 (SPAdes) (version 2) | ecosystem: Host-associated > Arthropoda: Insects > Digestive system...
ATGGAATCAGAAGCCGGGCAAGCCTCAAAATTGAAGATGGAGAAATAGAAATAAATGCTGAAAAAAATGCTATTAAAGGCAATAACGCAATCACCATTTACGGCGGCATATTCAGGCTTGTGAGCGGAAACGACGCAATTCAAGCTGCAACAACGCTTACTATAAACGATGGAGATTTCACAATTTCCAGCGGAGACGATGCCATCCGTGCTGAAGATCGTTTGATTATCAACGGCGGAAAAATAAATATCACAAAATGCTACGAAGGATTGGAATCGCACGACATAGATTTGAACGGCGGTTTTGTGAAAATAAAATCGTCAGATGACGGAATAAATATTTCAGGCGGCAGGCGTTATGGCGGGCCGGAAGCGATTATAGACGGAACACTTACCATAACCGATGGTGAATATTATGTAGAGGCAGAAGGCGACGGCATGGATTCCAACGGACATATTTATATGTCAGGTGGCAATGTTGTTTCATTCGGCCCAACCGATACCAGCAGCACGGATCGTTCCATAGACTTTGACCGCACTTTTACAGTGACAGGCGGCTCAATAGTTGGCCTCGGCTATACCACCGACAAGATGAAAGCTCCCAATCCATCCGATTCTTCGCAACACGCTTTTCTTGCCGAAATTGACAGAGTGCCGGCAGGTACGCTTATCAAAGTATCTTCGGATTCCGGTACGGAGGTACTGAGTATCAAGACTTTAGGCGTCACCAGGAGCCTTCTGGTTAGCAACCCCCTTCTCAGTGAGGGAACCTATAATATCTCGGCTAACGGCACTGTTGTGAAGAGTTTTACTATATTTTAAACCCGTGCGTTTATCGTTTTTCATTCTTTTATTTTTAGCGGTTGCTCTGCATGCAGTGCCTATTAGAGGTGTGGTGCTGGAAGAGACTACGGATAGACCGATTCCTTATGTCAATATCACATACATCTCCGGCAAGCCGCTTGGGCAATGCGATAATAGAGGGCGATTTGAACTTGACTTGGAAAGCAGAAACGCTATTTTAATCTTCAAAAAAAACGGATTTGACAGCACAATTGTAGAAATGCAGGATTATGCGGACTTGCTGGACATTGCTGTAAATATGCGCTCGGACGCAAAATATCTGGGAAGCGCAACTGTTATAGGAGGAGGCAGCGGCGACACTTGGCAAAATCCTAAAGTGGTTTCTGTGCAAACACTGGAAGATGCGGCTGGGCTTCGCTTTGATTTAGCCGAGCATTTGAGCCAAATTCCGGGTATGTCCGGGCAAGCGGATTTTTCAAGCAATCTCTTTTACGATGGTAGCCGTGCAGAAGAAATAGCTTACCACCTGGGCCAACTCAGAGTTCCGAATATGCGGCATTTGGATATAGGTTTTCCGGGGAATTTATCTGTTATAAATCCGCATGCAGTCAAGAACATAAATATCAGCGAGCATTACGGTATGAACCCATTCAGCCAGGGACTTGCGGGCGCAATTCAGTTCGAGCCAAGAGATGCCGATGAGTTTAGCGCCAATATTTCACTGGGAACAACCCTAAGAGAAATTTACATGGAAGCACCGCACTTCGCAGTTAGCGCAAGATATTTAGATCCATCCATGCTGAAAAACATGGGCGAAAAATTTTTCACAGAATTCAGAAAAAATGATGCCAACAGCGATGCTCGAGAGGGGGAATCAAATTCATTTACTCTTTCTTCAATGGATCTTTACGCAAGAGTTTTCGGACGAGATTCCAGTCACAATGCATGGGCAGTGACAGGGCTTTATGCAAGCGATAAATACTCTATCCGCCAAAACGACTCGGAAATAATACAGGGTTCGCAGGTTTACGGTTTGGCTTCTGCCGAATATAAAACTTTTGAGGGAATAAACTTCCATGTAGGATTTGTTTCGCAAAAAACATCCGATACTTTAAAAGATACTCTTTCATTTAGAGAGTGCAAGGCAGTCATCATCAACTATTGCGACAATAACTTCATAGATGGTCAAGAAAAATCGCACTTTACCGCAAGCACCGGGCTTTCCTGGGAACAAACCGAAAATCTTGGCTTTGCCCTTTTATACGATTTTCACAGCCTTGATTCATTGAAAGACAATGTGGGTCAAGCTACTGCCTATTACAAAATTGGAAGAAGCACTCTCGGAGCCGGAGGAGTTTATTCGTTTCATTCTGAACAAGTTATGCCGATTGCATCCTTTGACACAGAAAAGGAAATAAAAAAAGATTTGACTATTTTCGGCAATACGGCCTGGCGCTCCGATTGGCATGAAGGCGAATTGAACAGCGGCGCAGCTTTAAAAGCCGGCACAAGGTTTGCATCCGGTGGTTTAAAAGCATCTGCTTATGGATTTGGCCGCTATTATCCCAGCCCTATTCTGCCTGTTCCATTAGCTTTTGAACGATACAAAGAATTGCAAGAAGTTGATTTTGGATGGGTAAGTGGGGCACAAATTACCTTTGAATATCGCACTTTGCACAGAATTGCATTTCAAAGCAACATTTCAAGAGTTTACGGAGAATATGAACTTCCAAACGGCCATTCCCTACCCTGGCAGGCTAACTCGCATTTAGACATGGTTTCTCATTTGAGAATTTATCCCAGAAGCGATTCCCTTATTTCATTTATAGTAAGTCACCGCGCAGCATTGAACAGACCTCTTTACGAATGGTTCATAGACCAAAAAAATGAAGAAAGACAAATTAAGCATACGGGCGAAACAACTTCTCTTTTCCGCACCGATATTCGCCTGAATTTAGACTTAAAATCAAAAACAAAATTCTTTTTCCTTGAAAATGTTCGTTTTTTTGTTGAAGCGGATAATATATTCTCTACGCTGGATGTAAAAACTCTTCGCTTTTTGGGAGGTGATAACGGAAGAGAACGCTCCGTTGCAGTGCATAACTGGAACAACAATTTAGAGACATTTGATATGGTGCCGTTTATGGCAAAAGGCATGGGATTATATTTACAATTCGGAGTGGAGGGCAATTTTGGAATTTGACAAATATTTACGTACCCAAGGCGAATTGGGCGGTTTCGAGGTCGTGTTGAATGAACCGATTCGCCACGGTAGGGGCACACCTATGTGTGTGCCCCTACCCGCACATACACCCGAACATGTATCCACGCATCATACCCCCGTAACCGCACATGTACCCACACATACCCCCGCACCAGCGCAAACACCCACCATTGTAGAAAATGCAAAGCCACCACAAAACGATTCCCAATGGCAAAACGCAACCAGCATAACCGATTTTTACAATGCACTGCAGCAACATTCAATTTATACAAAATCCATGCGACCTTTAAGCTTTTATACCCCCAATGAAATAAAAATGAATGCCGCATTTTTTTTGATTTTTCATTCACCGCTGGAATTGACCGCTGCCGCTAAAAACATTTTGAATAGATTGCTTAAAAAATTAAACATTGATTTAAGCACTTGCGCAATTTCTTTCTTTTTTAAATGCAACGAAGTGGCAATGCCCAGAGAAAAACCGGTTTTGAAGGATATGCTTTACAAGGAAATTGAATTTATAAATCCTGAAAAGATAATTTTCTTTAAAGAAGCCAATTCAAATGTGAATATAGATGGTACTCCCATAACATTCGCCGGCAAGCCAGCAATAACGCTTTACTCACTTTTGGAAATGCAGCAAAGCAACGAAAAAATCAAAAGCACCTGGACTGCGCTGCAACAGAGCGCATGGTTTTCGCCAGATATTTTTCAGGCACAGAAGTGATAGAAGCCATAGCTTCTTCTTGAGTGAATGCTTTTGGGTATCGCCTGAACAGAGTTTTTACTTGCTCCATTAAATCCAGAGAATCCGCAGAAGCGAGACTGTCCGTAGCAATGCAAATATCCACACCGCTCTTTTTCCACATTTCAAAATCCGGGTCCTTATGCCCAAACCACTCGTGGCTTTGCGGGCAATGCACAAGCGCAATATCGTTTTTCGCCATAAAATGCAAATCGCTCTCGGTCAAAAAATTCCCATGAATTATAAATCCGTTTTTCACAAGCTCCGGTTCATCCTTAAAAATATCCAAAAAATCGCTGAACCTGTCGCTATCATCAAACTCCGCCAAATGAATGCTCCAGGGAATGCCAGCCTTAACACAAGACCTAACAGACAGCTTAACAAGCTCAGAAGGAGTAGCATAAAGCGAATGCGGAGTACAAGGTTCCGGCAGAGGCTGCTTAATTACTTCGTGCATAGCTATGAAGTGCATTCCGCTTTGCTTTTGCAAAGCTCCCTCTCCATAGCCTGCGCTAGCTCGGCTACTAGGTTCAGACATTTGGTTTCCAACATCGTAAACGAAAGCGTTGGAGAGTTCTAAGCCTTTTCTGTAACTCGCTTGATAGTCTTCTTTTGTCCAGTTTGCAACTTGTTTGCGAAGTTCGGTTAGCCACTCAAAAAATGGTTTATTGCGTGGGAGTTTGCCTGCGAGGTTTGTCAGTTCCAAATGGCAATGTGCGTTTATGAGCGGCATTTTAAGAAAATCCATTTTCTAATGTTATCCATATTTTCACCATTCGGGTATTTCTTTGCAAGTCGCACTCCACGCCACAGAACAAATGCTAAAACTGCAAACTCATAAATAAGGCCGAGCATAAAAAAGATAAAGTGGAAAATTCCGGTTTTAAAAACAACTTCGCCTTTTGCGCTCCAGTTCCCCTTTTCATCTCCCCAATTCGGAGAGTAGCAACCACCGAAAGCTCCCATAGCTATTGCATCGTAAAATGGGTCATCCAATATACCTTTAACTTCAAGTTTTTCAATGCTTATGGCAAAAAGCTTCCTTGTCTTGTTAAACAATTTCTTGCACACACGCCAAATTCGATTTTCAACATTTGGGTAAAAAAGTGCCTGAAACAAGAGCTTGTCAAAATCACTTTCCCCGTCATTATCCTCAAAAGACAGCGAACCTGCCTTGCTCGGGTCTTTTTTTATGTTTTCATCCGCAATATCATCTGCATCATCAAAACGCCATATTTCCCACTTCCAAAAACGCAACCTCAATTTACGCTCTGTTTTGGAAATGGCAAAGGCAAATCTGAGTTTCATTTCGCGTATTCGTCCGCTTTATCCTTTATGGTTTTAATCAGCTCTTTGAAAGACTTGGTTTCCAGAATGCTTTTGAATTGATCCTGATAGTTGCGGGTGGTGGATAGGTCATCTATTACCAAATCCCATACACGCCATGAATTGCCGGTTTTGTCCATTTTATAAACCATCAGCATATCTTTGCCTTTATCCCAAGAATGTATGGAAACCCAAACTTCTTCGTTATTTTTTCTGTACTTGGGTTCTTCGTAAATGGTGGAATCCGGCGGGGTAAATTTTGTGGTTTTAAATTTATGCGTGCTGGAATTTTCAATCATACGCTGAAATTCCTTGACAAACTCCGCTTTAGCCGCCGCAGATGCGGTATCCCAAGTTTTTTTGGGCAAACTGCGTTCTGCCATTTTTGCAAAGTCAAAAAGGCCACTGCTCAAGAATTTGATTCTCTCAATGTCTTTGGGAGTGTGGGTCTTTTTTTTGAGTTCCTTCTGCAATTCCGCATCATTCTGTTTCAGCAAAGCCACGGGGTCTTGTTGCGCAAAAACAAGCGAAGCACTAAGGAGAAGGGCGAGGGTTAATATTTTTTTCATAAGGAGTAATGTAGAAATTTCCACCACCACGAGTTATGGAAAGAAGCTCCGTTGTATAGCGAGTAAGCTTGCTAAGTGGCGCATTTGCGTAAAAACGATGTTTTTTGCCATCACCATCGCTATTCAAAATCTTTGCCCCTCTTGCAAGCAAATCGTTAGCAACCGTGCCTGCAAACTCAGCCGGGCATTGAACAGTCAAATCAACCCAAGGCTCACGGATCTCCACCGCACTCGCCTCTACCAGCATTTGCGCAGCATCCAGACAAGCCTTCTTAACAACCGACGGGTTTGCCTCACCCACAATATCCAGCTTGCGCAAAATAAACTTAATCCCGTGCAAAGCGCCCTTGCCCAAAACTCCGGCTTCACAAAACTCATCCAAAGCCTCCTGCATCTCAGGCGTAAATTCACCTTCCAATTCATAATGTTCGCACTTCTGCGCAGAAAGCGAAACCCTAACGCTGGTCTCCCCTATTTGGCAAAAATTCTCAACTGGCTCCAAATCCTTTGAAAGCACTTCCCTAAGCTCAACACTCGGCTCTCCAGCCTTCACTTCACAGCGAAATTCCCTTTTAAGCCTTGACAAAATAAAATCAAACTGCACTGCGCCCATTGCATGCAAAGTCCAGGAACCATCGCTTTGATTCTCCGTTATTTTCACAGAATGATCCATGCGGGCTATGCTTTTCAGAGCCTCATTCGTAGCCTCCCAGTCATCGCTTTTCAAGCACTCAATTCGCATTTGCAAAAGCGGCGTGTATTCAGCGACTTTCTTATAAGGCAATCCCTTAACAGCATAAATATCACCGCAAAAAATCTCAGAAACCTCGCTCAAATGCTGGGCATGTATGCGAAAAAATTTTAAATCCTTAGGATTTTTCGCATTTTTATAGCTCTTAAAAATAGCAACTTCACCAACACCGGCAAATGAACGATAGCGTATGATTTGCCCAGGTAAGGGCAGACACATAGGTCTACCCTTACCTTTTATGGGTTCTGGTTTAAGGAAAAAGGATAGGCCGTTCAACAGCGACCTAACGCCGATATTTTGTTTTGCGGAACCTGCGTAGCATAATATGTGTGAACCCCTGTAGAACAATTTTTGCAATCCGGCAAGTAAGTCTGCATTTTCATTTTTTTCGTTGGCTAGGAGTTTTGAGAGAAGTTTGTCATCTGCCAAAGAGGCTGCATCACAAGCCTCTTTGCGGCAATTTTCCATTTCATTTTTTCCCTTTGCAAAATCAATTACATCTTCCTTGCCTTCTGCGTTGTGGCTTAAAAATGCTCCGCTTAAAACATCCCACACGCCCTCGTTTTGCACAGGCCAGTTCATAAGCACAGGGCTAACTCCGAATTGCTCTTCTATTTCCCAAAAACTCTCTTCCAATCTCGCTTCCGGTAAATCGGTTTTGTTGAAAAATATAATGCAGGGTTTGTTCAAGGATTTCAGTTTTTCCCATGCTGCAAAAGTCTGCGGCTGTATTCCGTCCACAGCGGAGATAACCAAAACCACGCCGTCTGCGGCTTCCAGAGCGGTGTCTGCCTCCATGCTAAAATCAATGTGGCCTGGAGCGTCTATCAAATTCCACCAAATATCCCGCCATACAAAATTTGAAATACCCGCTTCTATGGTTATGCCCTTAGCTTTTTCCTCAAACAGATAATCCATAGTGGCAAGGCCATCTTCCACATTTCCAGCCCGCAAAATTTTGCCGGAAGCCCACAAAATACGCTCAGAAAGCGTTGTTTTGCCGGCATCTATATGCGCAAGAATAGCGATGTTGCGAATTTCCACTAATGCACCCCGTCTTCTATTTTTTCAAACTTCCTGTCATTGTACCAATCTTGAATTTTTTGCAAAACTTCTGGTGAAAAATTCGGCTCGTTGTCTAAAATTCTGTTTGCTGTATTTATTGTTTTCTCTATCAAATGCTTATCTTCAACCCAATCAAACAAACGCAGAATCCAAGCACCGCTTTGCTCCGAACCCTCCAAATTTCCGGCTCCTCTGTTTTGCAAATCTATTTCCGCAATTTCAAAACCGTCATCCGTTTGCGAAAATTCTTTTAATCTCTCATCTTCTTCGCATAGCAAAAAACACCAAGCCTGCTCATCGCCTCGCCCTACCCTGCCACGCAACTGGTGCAATTGGGCAAGCCCAAAACATTCCGGTCTGTCTATTACCATTAAGTTTGCCTCCGGCACATTAACGCCCACTTCTATCACTGTTGTGCAAACGAGCAAAGAAATTTCTCCTTTTGCAAAAGCGTTTAAATTAGCATCACGCTCCGCTTCCGGCATTTGTCCGTGAACAACAGCTATTTTCCAATCGCTTTTAAATTTTTTCAACTCTTCATAAATATTGCCCACACTCTTCGCTTCCCCAAATTCATCTTCCTGAACCCTGCTTACAACCCAATAACAACGGCTGCTGTGATTATAAAGATAATTTTTCATATCCTCACGCTTCTGACCCCTAACCAATTTAGTGATAACCGGTTTTCTCCCAGGCGGTTTCTCGCGCAAAACTATCGCTTCCAAATCCCCGTAAAAAGTCATAGCCAAGCTGCGAGGAATAGGCGTTGCGCTCATAACGAGCAAATCCGGTCTATCGCCTTTCGCAAGCAAAGCTTCTCTCTGCCGCACTCCAAAGCGATGCTGTTCGTCAATAATAACAAAGCCCAAATTGCAAAATTCAACATCTTTGGAAAACAATGCATGAGTTCCAACAACAGCGTTGATTTCACCACTTTTTAAACCCGCCAAAACATCCCTGCGTTCTGCCGCTGTCATAGCACCAACGAGCAAAGCGAGTTTCAAGCCCACGCTTTCAAAAATTTTCCCTGCGCTTGCAAAATGCTGTCTCGCCAAAATATCCGTAGGCACCATGCACGCTGCCTGCCCTCCAGACCCGCAAACTCCAATCATTGCGAGTATCGCAACCACAGTTTTTCCGCTGCCCACATCGCCTTGCAAAAGAGCGTGAAATTGACGGCTGCTCTCAAGCCCGCTTGTAATTTGCTCCAAAACTTTGGCTTGGCCTTGAGTCAAGGCAAATGGCAAATTATTTTTCACCAAATCTATTTTTTGAGAATCCAATTTTCTGGCTATCCCAGAGTTGGCAAGCAGTTTGCGCCGCCTTGCCATTCGCAAACAGAACGGTAAAAGCATTAAAATTTTATTTTCTCTTTTTGCCTTATAAACATCTTCAATGGTTTGCGGGCAATGCAGGCTTTTAAGAATTTCCATAAGCGGCCGCAAGTCCAAAAACGATAATAATTCATGGGGGCAAACGTGTTCATTCGCTTCTAAGATCAATCTTAAATCTTTTTCCAAAATAGGCTTTATGAATTTTTCAAAAAAATCGCTTTTCAAACCTGATCTCTCGGAATAAATCGGTCTTATACCGCTTACATATTTTTCTTCCTCTTTTATTTTAGGATGAGCCAACTGCATTGCGTGATATTTATTAATGCTGACCTTGCCTATAGCAACTCGGCGCATTCCCTTTTTCAGCTTTGACTGCCAATAAGTTTTTTCAAAAAAAACTATTTCAATATTACCGCTATCATCTTGCAAAATCACACGGAACGGCCTATTCCCAAACCCAGGTTCTGTTTTCACAATATCCCCTTCCACAACAACCCATTCGCCAACCACAAGGTCTTTAATCTTGGTTATCTGGCTCTCATCCAGCCATTTTCTGGGAATGTACTGCAACAATTCCCAAGGCGTTTCTATGCCGATTTCTTTTAATGCGGCTACGCTTTTTGGGCCAAGTCCTGGTATGGAAGAAAGATGCACGGAGTAAAAATAAAAAATTGCCCTTGACATTTCCCCAAAAATTTGCTAAATTTACCCTACCTTGGGGTTATAGCTCAGTTGGTAGAGCATCACGCTGGCAGCGTGAGGGTCAGGAGTTCGAATCTCCTTAGCTCCATTTTCTAAATTCTTTAAACAATGCTTGGACTCACTCCACTAAAACTGTTGCCTCGGCCAATGCAAGCAATTCTGCTGATAAACGCAGTTGTTTTCCTGCTGTCTTTTGTCGATCGCGGTTCTCTGCTTTGGTATGGAGCCTTTTTTCCAAGCCTCTCCCACGAACTCTGGCGATTTGTGAGCTACGCATTTATCCATCTGAACTTCATGCACATCCTGTTTAATATGCTCATGTTCTGGATGTTCGCAACAGATGTCTGCAAAACACTCGGCGAAAGAAGCTTCACTGCGCTATATTTAATATCAGCCGTATTTGCCGGAGTATTCAGCCTGTTCTTTTACTCAATAGGAATAATGGGCCCGCACCCTATAATAGGGGCTTCCGGGGCATTGTTTGGAGTAATGGCAGCTTACGCATTTTTGTTCCCGGAACGAACAATACTGATGTTCTTTATAATACCCATGAAAATAAAGTACACAATATGGATATTCATAGCTATAGACCTGTTCATGGCTAACAGTGGCGACAACATCGCACACTATACCCACCTCGGCGGTGTGCTTTCGGGCTTCCTGTTTATGTTGGCATGGTCAAGGCCCAAACAGCAGCAAAAAACATATTCAAAGGAGTTTTTCAAAGAAAAAGCCCAAAAATATGAACAAAAGATTCCTCTGGAAGGCGAACTCCATACGGGATCCTTCAATGCAAAAGAGGAAAAGTTAAATGAAATTTTGGAGAAGATAAACCGTAGCGGTTTACAATCACTAAGTCAGGAGGAGAGAAACTACCTCCAATGGTTTGGACAACAAAACAAAAGGAGAAGTTGAAATGAAAAGAGTAGTTGGCGTAGGTGCAGCATTAGTGGATCTGATAGCTTCGGTTAGCGAAGAATGGATAGTACGGCAAAAAAAGCCTAAAGGCGGCATGAATCTCATGAACTGGGGAGAAATGGGGCGCATACTTGGCAATGTTGAAGATCTTGCCATAATTCCTGGTGGGTCGGCAAGCAATACCATGATCGGCTTATCCAGGCTTGGTGGCTTGGCACGCTTTATATGCAAGGTCGGCAATGATGATTTGGGCGATAATTATTCGCTGAATCTTTGCCGCAACGGAGTGGAAGGTTATATACGCAAAAGTTCAACCCCAACAGGGCGTGTACTCTCTGCCGTAACATCGGATGCTCAACGTACCATGTACACTTATATGGGAGCATCGTCCGAGCTTATGCCCTCGGAAATCAGTGATAAGCCTCTTCTGGGAACAGATATCGTTTATTTGGAGGGCTATCTGGCATACAATCCTTCTGTGCTTTTGCATTGCGTTCATGCAGCAAAGAACAGTGGCTTGGAAGTAGTTTTTGACTGCGGCTCCTTTGGAGTTATACAGGAATGTCGCTTTATAATAGACAAGCTGATAGAAGACAACAGCATAGACATTATAATAGCAAACGAAGACGAAGCTCACATGCTTACAAGCGTGGAAGAAGAGCTTGCATGCATGGAAATGGCTAAAATGGCTAAAATAGCAATTGTAAAAGTCGGCAAAAGAGGCTCCATAATCGGAGTAAATGACACTATTTTAAAAATCGGAACGCCTGAGGTCAAAGCTCTGGATACTACCGGAGCCGGAGATTTATGGGCTGCAGGTTTTTTATACGGTTACTCAAATGGCTGGCCTATTGACAAATGCGCCGAGTTGGCATCTGCAACTGCTTCGGAAGTAATTCAGGTTATGGGACCAATTATTCCAGATGTCGGTTATGAAAGACTCATGGAAATTCGTAATAAATTGTCCGTTTTCTAAATTACGCATTGTTATGCAAAAAGGGACTGTTTTTACACTTGCCGCTATGCTGCTTTCCACCTTGTGCTTTGCTACGCAAGCGCAAGATAGCAGTGTATCAGATTTTTCTTCCGGAGTTTTATCTATCCAAAGTTCTGCGCCTGCAGGGGTATGGCTTAACGATCAGGCTGTGGGCAACACTCCGTTTGTAATGGAAGTTCACACAGGTTGGGCAATTTATGCTGTACGCGCTCCCGGCTACTGGACAGAGGTATTTCTCTCGAATATTGAACATGCGCAAACAATTTCGCAAAATGTGCAATTAAAAAAATATGGCTTGCCTGCAGAACAAATGCCGGATATTTTTCGTATAAACGACTTAAGAACCCTTGAAAGCATGTACGATAGTCTCTCAAAACAAAAAATCTCTGCAATCCCCGATTCCGTTTGTCTAGCCGTTTTTGCCGCAGATTTCCCATTGCCGATTTCTGCGCCAAGCCCATTAAACGACACATCCGAGATTTACCGCAATTACTATCAGGTTTATATGGCCGAAAGGCAAAATTCGTTCAATGAATGGTATGCAAATTGCTCCGGACCGGCAGAGCTGCATCTTAATGGAATTTTAAAGCGCATAGACGAACTCGGGACAAGAAAGATCAACGGCTTTGTTCCTGTTACCGGAGCAAAATTCGAACCAAGTTCATCTAATGGCTTAAATGGCAACTTAGAATTTCAGTTTCGCTCACCAGACGGCCGCGCAGATGTTGCCTGGAAAGGCGCTTGGGAAAACGACTTTATATCCGGCACTGCTCTGGTTCAAGCCTTGACCGCAGATGTCACATCTGCGCTTGCTTTTATAACAGTTCAAAACAAAACATTGTGGATCCCGACTGACAGTGGCTACTCAAGGCATTTTTACAAATACTATGAGCTCAATATATCCTGGAATGGCTGGGTAATTCCAATGAAAGGTACTTTTATATTACCGGAATGGTTGGCGAAATTCGCGCCGGTTGACTCTGTACCGGTAGTGCCGGAGCCAATTGTTGAAGAACCTCAAATAATCAAAGCTATTCTGGTCAAAGTCCCAAACGGTAGACTCAAATACAGAGGCAAAGATATACAAATGAGAGCCTTTGCCATAAACGCATTCACAATAGACCAGAGTTTATATAAAGAGAAATGCGGAGCAAAAAAAGATTTTGGCAATGTAAAAGGCGATTCTCTGCCTGCTCACAGCGTAACATGGAATGAAGCTAACAGTTGTTGCACAGCCCTTGGAGGTTCACTCCCAACAGAGGCGGAATGGGAATATGCCGCCAGAGCCGGTTCTCCGCTGGCATACTCATGGCCAAGCAACGCAAATCCGAAAGATTACGCAGAATTCAACGGCAGAAGACCAATCATATCCGGTTCTAAAAAACCTAACGCTTGGGGAATTTACGATATGTTCGGCAACGTTGCCGAATGGGTTAAAGATGATGGTTTTTGGTTTGGCAAATACAAATATTTAAAAGGCGGTAGCTGGAAATCCGCAACAAAAGACTTGGGCATTGAAAATCGAGAAGAAGAAGATGCCCGCTACTGGGGAACTCATACAGGGTTCAGATGTGTGTTCAAGCCTTAGCTGAGTTTATCCCTGAAACTCTCATAAGAGAATTCCCTTACAAGGCTGAATTTGCCGTTTTTCCAAAGCCCTATTGAAGGATGCTTTACTCCGTTGAAAAAGGTTGTTTTTACCATTGTGTAGTGAATCATATCTGTGAACACAATTCTGGAACCTATTTTCAAAGGTTTGTCAAAGGAATAGTCACCGGCAATATCACCGGCCAAGCATGAGTTGCCGGCCAAACGATAGGCATGCTTTTTTATGCCCAGCATGGCACTGTCAACCACCATTGGGCGGTAAGGCATTTCTAGGCAGTCCGGCATGTGGGCAGCCACAGACACATCCAGAATTGCGATGTTTATTTCGTTGCGTACAATGTCTAAAACCGAGGATACAAGTTCTCCTGTTTGCCAACCAACGGCCTCACCCGGCTCTAAAATAACCTCAACTCCGGGATATTTATTGCGAAACCTGTTCAAAATACTCAGGAGCTTGCTAACATCGTAATCCGCTCTTGTTATATGGTGTCCGCCGCCAAAGTTTATCCATTTCATCTTTGGAATCCACTCGCCAAAATTCGTTTCTACCCTTTCCAGCACGGTTTCCAAAGCATCTGCGTTCTGCCCGCAAAGCGCATGAAAATGCAAGCCTTCAATGCCATCCAAAAGCTCAGGGTTGAATTCCTTTTTTGTCACTCCAAGCCTGCTATAGCGGCCCGCAGGATTGTATAAGTCCACAGCTACAGTTGAAAACTCCGGGTTTATTCTTATTCCGGCACTGACTTTTTTTTTCAGAGTTTCTTTTTTAAACAGTTCCCATTGCGAAAAACTGTTAAAAGTTATGTGGCTTGCACGGCTTAAAATTCTGCCTATTTCATCTGCTCTGTATGCGGGAGCGCACACATGCACTTCTTTGCCCATCTTTTGGCTGGCGAGCATAACTTCATTAAAGCTGCTGGCTGTGGCTCCGCTCAAATACTGCGAAACCAAAGAAAAAGTTTTCCAAAAACTAAACCCTTTTAATGCGCATATAACTTTGACATTTCCCTCTCTTTGCACTCTGTTTAAAACTTCCAGATTATCTATCAGCCTGCTCTCTTCAAGCACATAGCAAGGCGAAGGAATTGCGGCATAGTTTATCATAAATCATCTAGTTTGATGTATGTATTCTGGGTTGGAGGTATAGCTATGGCTTTTTTTATGGAGTTTATTATGGTTGCCACAGGAAGAGGATCATGCACAAAATCAACATTATTCACATCTATTATTAAAACCGGGCTAACTTTGTAGTGAAAGAAATAGCGATCGTACAGGGTTGTCAGCCTGTGCAGGTAGTCTTTGGTTATGTGCTTGTTGTTAACTCTGGGATAGAGGGTTTCTTCGCCTGCTCTTAGATATACGACAAAATTCGGTTTGGTTATTTTTTTGGTCGATTCAAAGAGAACATCGCGTATTTGCTGATAGAGTTTCCATTCCTGCTCATCTTCTATGGTAAGCTCTGCGAAAATATCATTTTTTTCAAAGATAAAGTCAGATACATAGAGTTTGCAGTCTTCAAAGAGATCCGGTTGGCGAAGTTTTTTCTGCAAAATTCCATATTGCTTATACCTGGCGAGCATAAAGGCTATTTGAGTTTGAAACGCATATTTCTGTTTATCCAGATAAAACTGTTCCAAAAAGGGGTTTGGGTCCAATTCTTCCCGAAAGGTTTGCATAGACAGCTTCCCGTACTCTCGTTCAAGAGCATCTATAAGCGCAGTTTTCCCAACTCCTATCGGGCCTTCTATTGCAATGAACGCAGTTTCCATATTTGGGGGTAATATAGAAAACCTCAGAAGGAAAGTCAATCTTCCTTCATCACCGCTCTGTCTTGCAAAACATCCTTTCTTATCCTGTTCGGAACTCCGGCTACGGTTTTCATAAGGAATTTCTCCGCTTTGTCAAAATAGATGTTCTTCAAATAGACTTTTAGGAACATATGACGCATGTAATCCCGCTCGCCGCCAAGCATGCCTATTAAAAAGAGATGCCGCAGCAAAAATTCATCGGTTTCCTTTAACTCAAAATGCTCGCCCATAATGGAAATCAAATTGGCTGCTTCTTCATATTTTTTGCGTATGGCAAAATCCATAAACTCAAACTCTACCGCCACCGGAGCAGGAAGCTCATCTGCCAAAAACATGGATTTTAATTGCATATAAAGAGGAATTGTATCCCTTGCCTCCGTAAGAGGAACCTTTGCAGACCACTTGCGATAATCGGTCCAAAAAGCCGCCCAGTTAAAATTTTCACCCTTGTTCTGCAAAGACAAAAGCAAATGACTTTCCAAATATAAATTATCCGGCTGCTGCGTTTGCAAAATCAAAGAATCTATAAAAGCTTTTCTTGGAGCATAATCCTCAGGATCCAAAAACTCCGGCCAGCAAACCTGGCAACTGTCAAATGCAGATATAAAACCTACATAAGAGTTCACATAACGCGCCTGCTCTGCTTTGTTATCAACAACGGGAATATATTCGCTATTCGCCTCAACCATTCCAAGCACCGGCCTTATGCTCGCCGCATTAAACAAAAAATTCTGCTCGCCAAAGAAATACCACGGCAAACGAATTGTCTCAAACTCCTTCACTAGCACAGGGTCGGTCCGCAACCTGTCTATATGCTTTTGAAATATCGGCTCATCGCTTGCAATTATCACAATATCGGGTTCATCAAAAACCCTGTAAATACTCACATGCTTAAAAGATTCATCCAGAGCTTTTATTATGTTGAGCAAAAGCTCATTGTTAAATTCATAAAGCTGAAGCCACTGCACAAGGTGACCGCCCGGATTCATGTAGCGCTTTATGTGGTGGTAAAATTCCAAGCTAAAAAGACTCGCTACGCCACTAACCCACGGATTAGACGGAACGCTGACTATCAAATCGTAAGAGCGGTTTTGAGTGTGGAAAAATGTGCGGGCATCGCCTATGTGCAAAAACATTCTTGGGTCGTCAAAGCTGCGATGATTGTAAGGATAAAATCCGGCTTTTGCAAGCTTAACCATTTCCTCTTCTATTTCCACGCAGTCAAGCCGCTGCAAAAGAGGATCTGCCAAAAGATAGTGGGAGCCCATTCCGCTGCCAAGCCCAACCATTGCGGCCGTGTATGGCTTGTCTCGCATTGCGATTGGGATAAATGCGGTTGCGCTTTGAGTTAATTCGTCTCCGCTTATTGATTTTGTGCGGTCAAAGGCGAGGCTTGCATCTGCTTTGCCGTTTGTTTTCACATAAGCTCCGGCTGTGCTTTCGTGCAGGCTTATTGTTGCGGTTTTTCCGTTGCGAACTTCTATGCTTTCTATTTCCGGGCCGGATCTGTAAGAGCGAAATATGCCGCTGGTGATTCTATGCGGATCAAAGCTCATAAACAGGCTCGGCACAAAAGCTAAAATGCAAACCGATATGAACATAAGATTTTTTCTGTAAGCCGGGAAAAATTTAAAGAGAATAATAAGGCCCAAAAGCAAATCTAAAAACACGCCTATTAACAATGCGCCTTTAAGCTGGAAAAGCGGCAAAAGCAAAAGCCCCGTGCCAACAGAGCCAACGATTGCACCTATTGTATTCCATCCGTAAACACTGCCCACATAACCTTCTGAACCTGTTTTCTTAATAAGCCAGTAAGTCAAAATTGGAAGAGTCATTCCGCAGAAAAAACTTGTGGGAACCATCCACAGAACAGCAAGAACATATTTAAAGAAACTCCAAAAAACATAACCGGTAGCAGTTTGGTTGAAAATCTGATGTGCTTCATTCATAGCGGTCCAGAACGGAATGTGGAAGTAAAGCGTGCAAACCGCAAAGAAAGCCATCATAATCTGGGCAAAAGCGAGAAGCTTGAGCGGTTCAAAATCTCTAGCTAAAAGTTTTCTGCAAGCGAGCCCGCCAAGCGCAAGCCCCAGAATAAACGCTGAGAGCATCTGGTCAAAGCTGTGAGACGAGCTGCCCATTAAAAGCGAAAGAAGTCTAATCCAAACGATTTCATATATGAACGACGTCATGCCGGTTATCGCAGCGAATAACAACCACAATTTTGGAGTTGAGAGTTGAGAGTTGAGAGTTGAGAGTTGTTCTTTTTGGGGTTCTATTTTTTGTTTTCTTCCTATTTGCCAGAAGAATAAAAACAGTATGAAATTAATAGCTGCTGCTATACGCAGCGTGTTTGCATTTCCAAGGAACGGGATTAGAACATAGCTTGCAAATAATATTCCAAAGCAGGCTCCGAGGCAGTTTGTAAAATACAGAAGCGGGAGTGCGGTTTTTCCGCTATCGCCGTCTCGTCTTGAAAGGCCAGCGGCTATGAATGGGAATGTCATTCCCAAAAGAATCGCTACGGGAAGCGTTGAAGATGTGGCTATGACAATTTTTATCATTTCCGCATTTACAGTTCTGCTCCAGTCGGAATCGTAAAACAAGTTTGTCGAAAAGATATAGAGCGGGTGGTAAAATATTCCGCCTACGCAAATAAACAATTCCGTTATGGCATAAGCCATAAGCGGTCTTTTTATGCGCCCGATAAGTTTACCGGCAATAAAACTTCCGAGAGCGAGACCTCCCATATAGATGCAAAGCGTTAGAATTTGCCCGTAGCTGGAATGACCCAAAAACAATTTCAGGTAGCGTGCCCATGTGCCTTCGTAAATAAGGCCGCTTATTCCGGAGAGAGCAAAAAGCAGATAAATCAGGATATTGTTTGGCAAATTATTTTCCTGTTGGAAGGTTTAACATAGGGATTTGCGATAGAGTTAAATTCAAGGCTTGGCTAAGCCCCGGTACATCCATGCTCGCTCTGACTCTGGTGATTAAGCCTGTTCCTGAGCAGTAAAGCGAAATATTTTGTGAGACAATACCGGCATCTATTGCGCCAAGCCTTTGTTTATTGGCATCATCGCCGGGAAGCTTGGAAATATCTGCGACAAGCAGCACTATAATCGGAGCAGCAGCAAAGGCGGTTTGGCCGCCTGCAGCCGTGGCTCGCAAGTCCGCTTTTGCAATCAAGTTTAATGTGTGAGTTTTTGCATCGTATAAATATGCGCCGGTTTTTGCGAGAATATAAACATCCACTTCCTGAGCATTAACTGCAGAGGGAGCGGTGCGTTTGCCTTCGCTTGGCCTGTTGATTCCGTTTGCGGCCCACAGCAACTCGGAAATTTCTGCTAGGCTCAAATCCTTGGCTTTTTGAAAATCATGCGCAGCAGCAGATTTTCTCAGAGAAAGTGATTTCATTACAGAATAGCCTTTGTCTAAGCTAGGTTTTGGAAGTTCTATTTTTTGCCCGGATAGCTGGGCAAAGGACAGAACGGCAGTTAGGGTGATAATTGCGAGAAGTTTCATTGGAGTAAAGTAGAAAAACGTCTGAACCCCGATGCCCCCGATACGGCTCTTCAAGCCAGTTCACCTATTCCGCAAACTTAATCCTGAGCAAATAGCTATCATCCGTATA
>Ga0209755_10003803_pt1 | contig 18479 bp, 18 predicted proteins | sample TergutCo191P1_FD_187301 | JGI IMG/M metagenome (GOLD analysis project Ga0209755, IMG submission 187301) | Cornitermes sp. P1 segment gut microbial communities from Petit-Saut dam, French Guiana - Co191P1 (SPAdes) (version 2) | ecosystem: Host-associated > Arthropoda: Insects > Digestive system...
CAGCAGGTGGTTCTGAAGGCTCTGCTGTAACTGGAACTCTAAATGGCAGAACTGCTATCTTCCCTGTTGGAAGCCTTACTTTCTATGACTATCTAGGCCGCACTATCCCTGCTCCTTATGGCATGGCTGCATTTATCGGTAACGGTACTGTAGGTCAAGCTGGCAGAACGTATGTGCCTCTTAGAAGTATTGCTCTTGCATTTGGTCTTGAGCTAGATGGTATGGGTGCTGGTGGTACTGCTGCAGTGCTTAACTAACAACTAAGCTATACTGATACATCAAAAAGACCCCCGAAGGGGGTCTTTTTGCTTTGATTAGCTTTAGACTAAACATAGTGACGATTGATTTTCAGGGTAATCACAAGCGTTAAGTGAGATTGGCAAGCAATGCCCACGGGACCCCATATGGGGCAACCGTGGGCAGCTTGCTGAGGGGGCACCCTCAAACTCCCCTCAAAAATCCCTTGCGGAATTTTCGTTAAGCTAGAGCTTTGCTCCATCTGCTACGCCCCCTTGGGGCTAAAACTGTCTACAAAATAATCTATACTATTTCGAGGAGTGGTCTGCAAAATGAAATGTGTTCATGTTTGCATTTTTTGCTTACTCCCCAAAACAGGGAGTAAGTACGTTGCGCGCTGACACAAAATTATTTAACCCTTCACGTCATGAAGCATACGCCCTCCAAAAAATCACTCCTCTTTGCCTCATACTTTACGAGACAAAGAGGAGTGATGGCAATCACCTATAAAACATGTTGGTATCCCTGTCCGTGCAGAATTAAAACCTGACGGTTACACTTCTATCCAGCCTCTATTTGGCTACAATATCACGCTGATACCTAAAGTAAGCTTCCTGCGTAAAAAACCTCGACCTAACACTTTGCTGTTTCGGATGGGTATACTTTTCAATTATTTCAAAAAGTTCTTTTTCTGAGCGAATTTCTAAATGCTTCATGAGGAATATGCTGTCGTCCATGTCTTTTGTGTTGTCTCTAGCTGATGTCAGTTTCATTGCAAGAAGTCCCCTCGCGTCAACATTTGATACAGATAAATTTGAATATGACAGGATTGGCGTGAAGTTCATCTTGTCTGTCACAAATCCTTTAACACCATCGTTAAACCAATCATCATGCAGATTATAATCCTCAGCCATGCTCTTGATTATTTCCCGCATATCCCCAGGAGGGGCGAAAATGGCGTCTATATCATGAGTTGCATCTCTGGCGTTAAAAACGACGGTTAATGCAGCACCCCCAGCAATTACAATTTCGCCTGTTTTATTCTTTTTAGCAAGGCGGCGATTTATTTCTTCAAAATAGTTCAAAATGTCATTTTTGCTTAATTCTGTCATGGCTATACCCTTTCTATGGCACTAGAGCTATGAAAAATATTTTTACTTGCAAACTCTGGCGGAGCATCTTCCCTTAAAAACTCTTGATACTCCTTGTTTTGAGTGTTAAAGGCGAAAACTGGATAAGGCATTATATAAAATGGGTCATGAACCCAATTAGGAACATCCACGTCAAAGTCATTTGCCAATTTATGCGCCACAGCCGCCAGCAAGCTAAGGTTTTCCCTGTTGATACCATCTGACGGCGGAGGAGATTCAATCATAGCATATTTATTGGTCGCTCTCTTGAACTCATCCAAAAATGAACAAAGGGCGAGCGTGAAGTCTTTGTGGGATAAGATATAGCTAAAATCAATTTTAATTGTCTTGTTTGATATCATTTCACTTCCTCCTTATGTTTTTGTGCCTTTGTTTTGCGTTTTCGTTTATATTCAGGAATTTTAGCGACCTCCCTCACGCTCTCCATCAGCTTTTCTTGTCCAACTTCATTCATTTTATCTAAAATTTTAACAAACTCCGAAATCTTATCACTCCGAGCGTCTAGCTTTGTTTGCAACTCAGCCATGCCCTTATCTGATATGTCGGCAGGTATTCTAATTTTTATACTATCTGGAAGCAATAGCTCATCTGATGTAACTCTCAATGCGCCAGCTATTCGGGAGACCACATCAACGGGCGGCATCCTCTCGCCGCTTTCATAGCGTATAAGTGCTATATTTGAAATGCTCGCCAAATTAGCGAGTTCTTTTTGCGTAAGTTTAGCCTCGCCACGAAAAAATTTTATTCTTTGCCCTAGACCTATCTTTTTACCTAAGCTCATTTTAATCACCAATACTATTCTACCACGCAAGAGCAAAAATAGCAACAACAAAAAAATTTAACGATTTTACAAAAAAAGCTTGACAAGTATCCATATTGGATATATAATTAATATATCCAATATGGATACTTTAATTATATATGTATCACAAGAAAGGAGGACATGACATGAAAAAACACACAAAGACAAGGAGGCGAGTAGGCTATAGCTACGATTAGAAAACGCAAAAACACCTACCAAATCAGAGTAAGCCTAGGCTACGACACCCTAGGCAAGCAAATCATCAAAACCACCACATGGAAGCCCACCCCTGACATGACCGAAAGGCAGGCGGATAAAGAAGCAAATCATCAAGCCGCTTTATTTGAACAAATGTGTAAAAACGGAACTCATATAACTGAGCATGTTCGATTTTCTGAGTATGCACATTTATGGATGCAAAATAATGGTGACAATTTAGCTCCAGGTACATATAGTCGCTATACAGCACTTCTTGGTAGGATTAATTTGAAGCTTGGCAATATTAAGATTAATGACTTGAGAGCTTATCACTTACAGGAGCTGTATGTGTGGCTTGCAAAGCCTGGCGAGAATAAAAAGACAGGTAAGGTTTTGTCTAATAAGACTATTTTGCATCACCATAGGCTAATCAGCACGATTTTGGGAGAAGCACATAAACAAGGGTATACACTCAAAAACGTGTCCACCTTAGCAACGCCGCCTAAACCTAAGCAGAAAGAATCTGCTTATCTGGATGAAGGGGATGTGGCGAAGCTTTGTTATGCTCTAGTAGATGCTCCCATAAAGTGGCGCACCGCTCTCCTTTTGCTTCTCTATACAGGTCTAAGGCGCGGGGAGCTTGCAGGTCTTGAGTGGGCTGATATTGATTTTGACGTTAATTCAATTACTGTGCGTCGCACTATTCAATATCTAAGTGGGTCTTTATATGAACACACAGACGAATCAGGCGTTCGCCACAAAGGGCAGCTTATCGAAAAAGCTCCCAAAACCAAAAGCAGCCAAAGGATCATCGTAGTCTGCGAAAACACCATGACTCTTTTGCAAGAATACAAAAAGTGGTGGATGGATGAATACGATATCGACACCAACAACAACACCATAAATAAGCTGTTTATGGAGTACAAAGGCAAAACGATAAATCCAGACAGCTTAACCGCCTTTGCTCGCCGTTTCGCCAAAGACAACGGCTTGCCCCATTTCACGCCCCACACCCTGCGCCACACCAACATTTCTCTAATGATAGCCGCAGGGGTAGACCTAAAGACTGTAGCCACTCGTGCAGGCCATGCTTCTATAACCACAACCGTAAACACCTACACCCACCAAATCCAGTCCCAAAACGCTAAGGCGGCTCAAAAGATTGCGAGTGTTCTGGACTTTTCAAGAAACTCAAAACCTCATGACGCTCCGTAAAATGACGAACAAAGGACATGAAGGACAAAAAAAGGACAGAGCAAATACGATCACACCTGTCAAATTAAAACCCAGTATGCTGGATGTTGACTGGAGTGTTGAGAGCAAAACAAGCTTCCCTAAACACCGCAATACTCTGTAAAAATCGGAAAATAAAGGACAAATAAAGGACAAGCTGTCCTTTATGGGGGCTGTAGGTGGTTAGATTGCAGGGTTTTAGGGTTGGGGTTTGTGGGCTATGAGATTAAAAAGAAGAATTGCGACCCTGTTAGCATTTATCATGGCTTTCAGCTCCGTCGCTGCCTTCGGTGTTTCTGCTGACAGTTTTGCGCCAAGCAGCTTGGCGGTGCCGGTGCCTTTTGGTGCGCCTACCGCTGTATTGGATGCTGCTTATGATGCTGCTCCAGCTTTGCATGCTGCGTTGATGGATTTGCATGCGATTTTGTATCCGCTTGCTGGTCTTAGTTTATCAGAATTTAATACCGAGTGGCCTGCTGTGGAAGGTGGCTTCACTGCGTGGGTCGATGGTGCTATCACTATAACTTCACCTTCGCCCCTGACTTACACCTGGCATGACCCTTTTGCACCTGTCTTGAATGCGATAGGTTATCCAGATGGTTCTGGTAGCTTTATTTTACCTGTGTTTCAATACACATGGCAGGATAGTTTATCACTTGCTTTTACCACTTTCATGCTTACTCAAGGACCCGCCACGCTGGGCAGTCTTTTGTCGGCTGTAGAGATTTATTCTGGTCTGGTTGGGATTGGCGGAGCTGGTCTTAGAGCTGCCATTTCTGCATTGACTCCGTCTGATGCTCCTGACGTTGCTCCCACTGTTACACTGCCGGCAGATTTGCCTGCTGATGGGGTTATTGTAGTCAACAGAACTTATGCTCAAAGTTCTTCGGCACACACCATCAACCTTGCAGCGACTGGCACCCCTACGCCAACTTGGACGTATAGTGGAGGTCCAACGGGAACTGCTGTTACTGACGGTGGTGATGGAACTGCTGTTTTGACTATTGCCGCGCGTGGAGGTTCAGGACATACGACCGCTGCGACTTACCCAGTTGTGGTTACTGCTACCAATTCCGAAGGTTCTGTCAATGTCACTTTTGTGGTGATTTTTGCTCCAACTGTACCTACACCGCCTGGTGGTCTTACTGGTGGTGGGATTCCTGCGAATACTTGGATTAATCTTCCACCGTTTTTGCATGGTCCTATTGGTAGTGTAGAAGTTCCTGTATTTTTACATGACAGATACAGAGAAGATATTGACGTGGTTGCTCCTGCTGGGTCTCCTTTCGATAACATCAACCTAAGAACGGAGCGCGCTCCTGAAATTATTCTGCCAATGGGCATGTTCCCAGGCGGGTTTGGTACAATCGAAATTACTATGACCGGATGGGGTGACACTCCATGGGCTCATATGACCGCCCAATTGGGTAACATAATGCCTATGCGAGCTAATTCTCCTGCCGCTCCTGCCAGAGTTGCGGCTGGTCAAGCTGGAACTTGGGCTAGAACGACTGCTACTTCTAACATGTTTATCTATTCTGGTGTTGATGCTGACCCTGGAAATTACTTCGGAGAGATGCCTTTCCATCTTGAGATTTCTGGTCAGACTATCCGCGTCACGCCAATCGATGCGTTTGGTGTTAATGACGTTTTGAGAATCCCGCTTCTTGCTCGTCCAAATGCTCTAAATGTCCGTACTGTACCTACTGTTACCATGACAGGTGCTTTGAATCAGACGTTTGACATTCCATTTGTGCTTGCTGGCGGCGGTGTAACTATTCAAAATGTTACGCCTGTAACTGGACGTGACACTGTAGACCTGCCTACAATCACTATCCGCGAGAATGCTTATGGTGCTTTTGTACCAGGCGGCGAAATTGCTCTTGAGCTTCCTCTTGGATTCCGTTTTATCCCTGGTGCTATCACTTTGGGCGGTTTTATAACAGCAAATCCAGTTGCTAACAGTGTAACTAACAATACTGCATGGAACACTGGAGCTTTCCCATCAAATGTTATAAACCCATCTGTTGCTAACGATTTCTTTGCTACTTTGCCACGTGATGGTGTAAATGCGTCCAGCGTTGTTATCATCACTTTGCCTGACACGTTGCCTGCTGGAATTGCTGGTGTTCCAAGAACACTTACAATTGCTGGCTTGCGCATTGAGTCTGTTGCTGGCCGTTGGGACAATGCTATCACTGGTCCTGTAGACATCACTTTCCATACTGGGGCTGACACATTTGGCTTCCGTGCCGGAGCGGTAAACCGCACTCTTCGCCCAGCGTGGAGAACATCTAACGTATCCTATATCCGCGTTGCTAACTTTGCTGATTTTGGTGTTGACTTTGCCGTTATTCCTGGCGGCGGTGGCGTGGGCAATGTTCCTACTATAGTTGCTGGATGGCTACCTGCTGACGGCAATCTGGCTGGACGTGCGCATCCTTTGCATCATGACCGTGGTGTTGGACGTAACATTACATCCGGTGCTGGTGCTTGGGGTAACGTTGCATCTGTACGTGTAGAAGAAGTTGTACCGCGCAGCTTGTGGGGCACTCATGGATTTACATTTACTCTTGTTGATGCTGACGGTAATGTGCATCCATATGCTTCTATCCGTAGTGTAAACCTTGCTTCATCTGTTCAGGGTCTTCCTGGCGGAGCTGCTGCTACAACAAACGAAACTAACCATCCTTCTATGGTTTCTGCTAACTTTATTAACCAAAGAACTCCTTTGCCAAACAACTTCCCGCACATTGTTAACAATGTTTCAGATTTGGCGGGCATAGTTCAAGGCGGTGCACAAGCTGGTACACGCCAAAACGCTTCTGTTTTCTTTAGTGAAGACGGACGCTCTGTAAGCGTTGACCGTCTTGAAGTTGGAAGTGCTGTTCGTGACACTGGACGTCTTCGTCTTGATGCTCACTTTGCACTTACTGCTGATGTAAACTTTGAAGGCGGAATCTATATCGTTGTAACCCATGGTGGTCAAGCACTTCCAGGCGGTTTTGACAGAATGGACTTGCCACAAGTTCTTGTTGCAAATGTACGCCGTGCTATCGAAGTTGAAACTGAAGTAACTCCAGTAACTGTTGGTTTCCAAACTTACAGTGTTGCTGACATCACTGTACGCGAAGTTCAAGCTGGTGACTTCCGCACTGGTGTTAACTCTATTCAGCTTTCTCTAGGCGAATACCACACTGGTTTTGTTGCTGGACATCAAGGTAACTTGCAATTTGTTCCAATTACTACTGCTAATGTTAGAAACCACATTGACGTACGTGGTGCTGTAAACTCTCAAAGCAGAGTTGGAGCTACTTTACAACCTTTCCACTTTGTTGGCGATATGCTATCTATCAACATCGGTGCACCTACTCGTGGCGACGTGCCATCTTACATCCACCTGTCTGGTTTGGCTGTAAGAGCAGTACGTGACGTGCCGCAAGGCTACTACCAACTTGTTGTTCGTGGTTCTTCTGTTCTTAACAATGAGAACTTCTTTAATAACACTGGTAATGGTGCAAACATGAACGTTCGCGTGCCTGCTAATGTAAACGACCCGTTCCTGCGTCCGAACGAGTCTAGCTGGAGACGTTACGCCCATGGTCCTATGATGGTTGACTATATCGAAGTTACAACCCCAGGCGGAATCACTGTAGGTCAAGGTGACGGTCAAGACGGTCAACCGGTCGTACCAGTTGTAACCCCGGATGTAACAGTATTCTGGGCTCCTGGCACAGGTTACCAAGTTAATGGTGCAGCTCGCACCTTTGCTGGCGGCATGACTTCTATTAACAACGCAGCAACTGGTAGAACTTATCTTCCAATTACTGCACTTGTTACTGCTTTGGGCGGAACGTTCTACTGGGATGATAGCAATGTAGGCGGTAATAGATACCTTACTACCACTATCCCACACGCTGCTTACGAAACTGTAACTTGGGTGTTCCCTGCTGGTGAGGCTCGCGCTGAAACTGTTGTTATCGTTGATGGCTTCGGCTCTCGCGCTGTAACAAACGCTCCTTTCCTAACGGGCACTACAGAAGCTAACGCTGCAAACAATCAAAGAACATTTGTTCCTGCTCGCGGTATGATTAATGCTCATGGCTTGATTGCTGTTGACAATGCTGCTACTGGACAGACTGTTATTAGTGTTAGATAATCTAGCTCGAATAAGCTTAAAGACCCCTTTGGGGTCTTTTTGCTTGCAATTGAATTGTCGGTGTGGTATAATAAAGCAAAAACAGATTGGGAGAGTGGGAGTTATGGAGAAGTTGAAGAAGTATGTTGAGCTTTTGGTTAGAAAGGGTGTTAACATTCAGCCTGGGCAAAAGCTGGTGGTGAGGTGCCAGGTGGATTTGGCTTATTTTGGGCGTTTGATTATGGAGGAGGCTTATAAGGCTGGTGCTGCCAAGGTGCTCATTTTGTGGGATGACGAGATTTCTGGGCGGATTCATTATTTGAATGCTCCTGATGATGCCTTTGGGCATGAGTATGATTGGATTAAGGCGCGGATTAAGTTTTTGGTGGACGAGGGGTATAACCTTTTGTCGGTGTCGGCTGGCGACCCTGAGATTTTGAAGGGCGTGGACCCGGTGCGTGTGCAAAAGAACATGAAGGCGGGGTCTATTATGTCTAAGCCTTTGAGTGATAGAGTTAGCACTTCTCAGATTCAGTGGACTATTGGCAGCGTGCCCACCCCTGTGTGGGCTAAGAAGGTGTTTCCTGATGCAAAAAGTACCGAGGAAGCTATGGAGCTGATGTGGGATGCGATATTTTTCGCCAGCCGTGTGGATGACGGCTGTGCCGTTGCCAACTGGGATAAGCATGTGGCTTATTTGACCGAGAAGTCTGATAAGCTTATGGAATATAACTTTAAGTCGCTGCATTTGAAAAACAGCCTTGGCACTGACCTTGTGATGGAAATGCCCGAGGGGCATGTGTGGATAAGCTGCGGCGAAAAGGCTAAGACTGGCTATAATTTCATTGCCAATATCCCCACTGAGGAGGTATTTTCTGCACCGCATCGCACAGGGGTAAATGGCATTGTGTATTCAACTAAACCTCTTGTCTATATGGGCGATATTATTGACGAGTTTTGGATTAAATTTAAGGATGGCAAGGCTGTGGAGTATGATGCCAAAGTGGGCAAAAACCTTCTTGAAAAGCTGATTACCACCCACAAAAACGCCGACCACCTAGGCGAGATTGCCCTTGTGCCCCATTCCTCACCGATTTCTCAATCGGGCATTTTGTGGTACAACACCCTGTATGACGAAAATGCCTCCTGCCACCTTGCCTTTGGCAGAGGTTACGGCGATTGTGTGAAAGGTGCTGTGGGCAAGAGTGAGGAGGAGCAGATGGAGATGGGCCTTAACCACTCCCTTGCCCACGAGGACTTTATGGTTGGGTCTGCTTGTATGGATATTATTGGGACTACGTTTGATGGTAAAGAGGTGCAGGTGTTTAAGCAAGGTGAATGGGCAATATAGTGTATAGCTCCCGGGGACAGTCCCAAAAACCATGGGACAGTCCCCTTTTTTGCTTGGAAGGGTGGTCTGTTTGGGTTTGTATGAGATGTTTAGTAATCATAGCGATATAAACAAGATGATTGATACCATCAACGAAATGAATAAAGGTGTGCTTACAGGATGCCATGGAAGGTATCATGCAATGTTTGTTGTCCGCACGGTGGAGTATATCTTGCAGTCTTTGTCTTATGATGCAAGGATGGTGGAGATGGGCAAAATTGCGGCTTTGCTGCATGATATAGGCAATATAGCCGGCAGAAACAGCCACGCCCGCAAAGGTGCAGCACTTGCATCTGTTTTTTTGGACGATGCGGGGCGGCTTTCGCCAGAAGAAAGGGATATTATTGTCCATGCTATTAGAGACCACTCCGAGGGCAAGAGTATATCAAGTGCTGTGGGCGCGGCACTTTTGATTGCAGATAAGGTGCATGTTTCCAAAGAGCGGCTTTTGCCTACAAAAAATGTTGATGATTGGCATAAAAACCTTTTGGAGGTTGAGAATGTGGATTTGCAAATATCTGACAAGTCCATAATAATCAATTATATCACCACCGAAGCCTTTTGCAAGGATTTGTTGATGGATGGATATGAAAAAGGCTTTTACTTGCCCATTAAGGCTGCTGAATTTTTAGGGTGCAGCTGCCATTTTCAATTTAATGGAGTGAATTGTGAGAAGGTATTGACATTGTGCGTATAATGTGATGTAGTTATGTTCACGATAATGATGGAGGTGATTTTTGTGGCAGCTGTAAGCAGCAATATCAATATTCGGGTGGATAGCGAGGTTAAGGCTAAATCACAAGAGCTTTTTGCGGCGCTTGGGCTTGACATGACGTCGGCTATAAATGTATTTTTGCGCCAAGCTATCAGGAAAAATGGGATGCCTTTTGAATTGGTTGCGGAAGATGTGCAGCCAGAGCCTAAAAAAGACGTCAACCTGGAAGTATGAAAGGCGAAATATGGGAAACTGAGGACCATGCCTGGTTTGAGCCTTTAGAGGAATTTAAGGAGTATATGTAATGAACATTTTAATTTGAAGGATGAAAAAAGCTGCCCAAGCGTACAAAGGATATTATTTCAAGTGACAAAAATTCTGTCTACGTAAGCTTTGCGACCGCATAACAGCTGATGCCAACATTATGAAATATAACATCAATCATATATGGCAGGCACAAGCCGTGCTGCCACCACAAATCGGGTGTCCTCGCGTATGTTTGTGCAGGTGGAGAGGATTAGGATGCGGTCGGTGGCTGTGGGCGTGATTGATGTGTTGTATGCACTCCTGTTAATCATTTCATTAATTAAGCCCTCGAATTGTTCGGGGGTTTCAAAATTTACTTGGATATAGTAAAAGTCAATGTTTGTGGAGAAGGCGGCAAAAATTTCGTAGATTAGGACATATTGGTCTGTGACTATTGCAATGTGGGGGTTAGCCTCAAAAAAGTCACGGCTCATGTAGTAGCGCAGGTTGTGGAACATTGTGCCGTTTCGCATGTTGTGCCCGTAGATGATGGTGTTTGGGTCAAAAAAGTCAGGTCTGTTGCGATAGTCCATAAACAGGGCACCATTCACATTTGGCTGTCCGTGGGCGTCATGGTATAGGTAAAACTCATTATCATGCCCTTGCACCACCAAATTGCCAATATTTGTGCCTGGTATGCTTATAAACGCCACAACATCCTCGTTACCTGCCATAATCCGTGCGGGAGCCAAAAGCCCGCCTTGCAGGGGCGGGTGCCCTGCCATCCCAAGCTCTACAATATCTGCAAACATCTCCTGTGCAATCTCACTGTTTTCTTGCGCAATGCGCCCATCCCGCCGGTATGCAAAAAAGCCGTGAAGGTGAAACACAAGTAAAGCCCCAAAGCCTGCCACGGCACATATGATTACAAACAGCATAAAATTATTTTTAGCTCTGCCTGCCATATCTCGCTACCTCATAGAGCTTTGTTAATTCATCTATATCCTCATTTTCACGTATTATGTCTGCAATATTTTCATGGTGATGGTGCTTGAATATACTTGTGCCCTTTTTTATGTGGGCATTGACCTTTTTGCGGTATGCCCGGCGAACGGGGTGGCGCAGGGTCTTGTCCTTACGGGCAAAAATACCCCGCCTTCTAAGCTCCATCTCAAGCTTTTCTGCTTCAAAGTCAGAGCCTGCGCTTTGCCTGCCCCGCCCAAAACGCCTGCGCATTGCCTTATACAGGGCTATGAAAATGAAAACTAAAACAATGCCGACTATAACAAAAGCAACTATCTCAAATATGACACTCAAAAGGGATTGCTCGTAATACGGAGGGGCTTCTTCATAAATTTCAGGCAGGGGCATTGGAGGAACATCTACATATACCCCTGGAAGCTCAATTTCAGGAAAATACTCATATGTTTCTTGATAAAACATTCCTCCTATAAAGCCCAAAATTGCAAATGGCAGCATGAAAATCCAAACCGCAGCCTGGGCAAGAAAAAGCAGCCCCGACGCCACCACGCTGTCAGGCACCAAAATGGCAGCCACCCCAAAAACCATCATAATGCCCAAAAACCCGCCCATTATGATATAATTGGAGCGCACAACGCCCTTTGGGGAGTTTTTAACACGGTTGCCTAAAAGTGCCAGCTGAATGTCCATCCGCCCCATTTGAATCTGCATTATAATTGCCGACAGCCCAATGAGCACAAGTCCAGAAAATAAGGTTGTAATGCCGGCACCTTCGGGATAGACGTCAGCTGCCCGCAAGCTGATGACCATAAGAGCCAACACTGCCACAAGCCCTATAGCTGTAGCCGTGTTGGTGTCAGTATTTACGCCAAAACGCTTGCCTGTAGAAAAGCCGCTCATGCAAAGGGACAAAACCAAAACAGGCATGAATAAATCAGATACACCCCTAAGCACAAATAGCACAAGCACCGCAGGCAAAACTGCCACAATTAGGTGAATAACTGCAAACATATAAAAATTGCGGGCTTGCTCCCGCACCCACATGAGTGCAAAAAACGGAAACACCGCCCACAAAAAGCCTACAGGGGCAGAGCCTATCAGCCAAACCCAGACAAAGCTAAAAATGGCAAATATAAACACAAATGCCACTAGGTTTGTAAGCAAATCTTTAAGAAGCTTTCGTGTGAACATAGCCTTACTCCCCCTCGTCCTCACTGCCGCGGCTTATGCGGCTAACCCGCTTTCTATATACATATATTGCCGAAAATGTCACTAAAAGTAATACTATGCCAATAATTAATGCTTGAACATTTTCAAGGGCGATTAGGATTGCAATTGCACCTGCAAAAATCGAAGCTGTGTAAAGGATGCCAACGGTTTGTTTGTGGGAATAGCCCCGGTCAATGAGCTTGTGGTGCAAATGCCCTCGGTCTGCTTTGAGCGGGTTTTTGCCCTTTAAAATGCGGCATACAGTGACATATACCGTATCCATAATAGGAAGTGCCAAGGCAAAGCCCACAATTACAACAGATAATAAAGCATATGACTTATAAACCCCAATTATAGACGAAACCGCAAGAACATAGCCGATAAAGGTGGAGCCAATGTCGCCCATAAAAATCTCAGCAGGCTTGAAATTACGCGGCAAAAAGCCAAGGTTTGAGCCTGCCAAAGCTGCCACAAACACCACCGCCAAAGGGCTTCCTGTCATAATGCACAAAATGGTCAAAAACACAGCCGCAATGGAGGAGACCCCTGCCGCAAGCCCGTCCACCCCGTCAATAAAGTTAACAGCATTAATAATCCCAACAATCCACAAAACCGTAATGGGCACAGACAGCGTGTCAAAAATGGCAGGCATGTCCCATCCAATAAAATCAATGCTTGTCCCAGTAAAAACAACAATTAAAGCCACGCCAACCTGCACCAAAAGCTTGATACGCGCCTTTAAGTCATAAATATCATCAATCATGCCCATGCCGGCAATAATGAAAGCACCAACTATAAAGCCCGCAAACTGGAGTGTGCGAAGCTCCTCCATAAAAAATATTAAAAGCCCCATAGCAGTCATAAACCCTAAAAATATGGCAAGCCCGCCAAGCCGCGGCATAACCTTACTGTGCAAATCCCGCGCCCGAGGCTTCGCCACCGCCCCCACCTTAAACGCCACCTTCTTAACCCAAGGCGTCAAAAGCAAAGAAACCGAAAAAGCCACAGCAAAAGCCGCAATATATAAAAGCCACTCATGCACTATTTCATAATACAAAGCGTAGTATTCATACATAATTTTCTCCTTGAAATTAAAGGTTAGCAGCCAGAAGCCAGAGGTTAGACGCGGGGCGGCTTATCCTTCCGCCATTAATTTTCTAGCAAACTCCCTTGCACCTTTGATAGCTTCCTCGGTTTGAAAGGATGCTATGTTGTCAGTGTCGCGGCATGAATATAATCCCAAATACTCTAGGCTTGAGTGTTTGCATAATCTTTGTATTGCCATCTCAAAGGGCTCACAGGCGTGGGACTGCCCGTAGCCGTGAGTGGCGATTATGGCGACCTGTTTGCCCGCCCACAGGGATTCTCTGGGCGCACGCCCGTAAAACTTGTTTAGCCCGTAGTGGCGGTCAAGGAGGGCTTTCATGGGGGCAGTGCAAAACCATGAGTATATGGGGGTGGCAAGTACAATGCAGTCGGCGGCGATTATGGCGTCCATTAGCCCGTTTACGTCGTCGTCGAGCGGGCAGCCAAAACTGCCTGACACGTGCTGGCAGGCGTAGCAGCCCGCGCAGGGCAGGATTTTTTTGTCATGTAATGTTATATACGTAGTTTTGTTGCCATTTGTTTCAAGTTCGTTTATAAGTGGCTTGCACAGCTCAGCTGTGTTGCCCTTTAATCTAGGGCTTGCCATAAGTATTAAGTAATTTTTCATGTTATTCACCTTTCACTTGGCTGTCAATCATATCAATGCGCCGCTGGTGACGCTCCTCGTGCGAAAATGGGGTGGCAAGCCATGTGTCAACAATTTCAAGGGCGTGCCCTTTGCCCACCACCCAGCCGCCAAGGGCAAGCACGTTGGAATCGTTATGGTCGCGGGTGGACTTTGCCGAAAACACGTCATGAACCAAAGCGCAGCGTATGCCCACAAAACGGTTGGCCGCAATGGAAATGCCAATGCCGCTGCCGCACACCAAAATGCCCTTATCTGCCTCACCGCTTAGCACAGCGGTCGCCACCTTCTCAGCATACAAAGGATAATCCACCGAATCCTCACTAAAAGTGCCAAAATCCTTATACTCAACACCTTTGCGGCTTAAATGCCCCTTTATTTCCTTCATCAGAGCAAACCCCGCAGAATCACATCCTAAAGCAATCATAGATATTTCCTCCATTCAATTTTTTCAATATATGATTTTATTTGTGCTGCACAACTTTTGTAAACATCAATGTTGCCGCCAAAGGGGTCGTCCACATCGCCCTCGTCCCCAGCCATCTCCAAAAGTGTATGTATTTTCTCAGATAGCGCGGGAATTGCCCCGACAACCCGCGCTTTGTGACTGCTAGTCATGGCGACCACCGCCACAGCCCCATCAAGCACATCCTCGCAAGCCATCTGAGACTTATGAGCCTTCAAACACAAGCCATATTCACCATCCACAACCTCCAAAGCATACTTTGAGGCAGGACCGCCGCCAAACGCTGCCACCCCGCAAGAAGCCACCAAAACCTCAAGCCCCTGCACCGCAAAATGTGCCCGTGCAAAAACCTCCGCCATAGGACTTCGGCACGTATTGCCTGTACATACAAATACAATTTTTTGCATTTTAACCTCCCGCTTTTGCTGCTTTTTATCAATTTCGGAATCTCCCGAAATTGATACATCCAATTTGCGAAATTGCCCTACAAGTGCTATAATCACGCCACTTCCACCACCGTCACCCCGCGCTTGACCCCGCATCGTGCTTTAACCACTCCTTCAAACTTCTACCACATTCCCGCCAGCCGCCTTTTTCATACGGTTCATAATAGCAGCCCCAAGCCCCTCCTCGTCCACACCGCACACAAAAATCTCGTCATGCCCGCGGGCGTCGCAGTCCCTAAGCACAGCAAAAAGATTAGCTGCAATCTGCTCTGCCCTTTGCCCTAGAAGGGATGTTATGTCCACAGGGTTTTTGGCAGTGGATGCCCTCATAAGTTCGTTGATTTTTTCCTTCATGGCGTCGGGCTTGCCAATCACAACGGTCATTTTTCCTTTTGGGGCATAATGGGCATATTTTGTGCCTGGAGATTTGGGAATATTTACCTCACTGTCAGGGCAAAGCTCAATTTTTCCAATCACACCTGCAATCATCTCAGAAGTAATAGAGCCGGGGCGCAGTATGCGCGGGGTGTCGTCAGAAAAGTCAATCACCGTAGACTCCAGCCCATGTTTGCACGCTCCACCATCCAAAATCATGCCTATTTTGCCATTTAGGTCGGTTATCACGTGGGAGGCGTCAGTGGGGCTTGGGCGGCCTGACAGGTTGGCAGAGGGGGCTGCAATGGGCACTCCGCTGTGGTGAATGAGCAGGCGGGCGGCAATATGGTTTGGCACACGTATAGCCACCGTATCTTCATGCCCGTGAGAAAAAACCCCAGGGCGGCTCTTTAACACAAGGGTCATAGGGCCTGGCCAAAAGGCATCCATAAGTACACGCGCCCCAGCGGGAATCAAGCGTGCAATACGCTCAAGGTCAAAATCATTATTGACATGGACAATAAGAGGGTTGTCGCGGGGACGCCCCTTTACAGCATAAATCTTGGCACATGCCTCAGGGTCAAGGGCGTTTGCCCCAAGCCCGTACACGGTCTCGGTGGGAAATGCCACAAGCCCGCCGGACTTTATGACCTCCGCCGCAACCTTAACAACCTCAACCGTCTGTGCCCCTACTTCAAGTTTTCTAATAATTGTGTGCATATCAACCACAACATTTCTTATATTTTTTGCCGCTCTCGCAAGGGCATGGGTCATTGCGCCCCGTCTTTTCCCCCACAATCACAGTGCCTGACGCCTTTTGCTCTTTATACATAGCCTTTCTTTCATCAGCAGAAAAAACAGATTCCCATTCAGGCAATGTCCACAAATGGTCAGCCTTATACTCCACCATCTTTTTGTACAAGGTCTCAAAATCAATGGTTACATCAACCATACTGTCGGCATCAAAGCTCTCAAAATCAGGCACCTCATCCATAGCACCTGAAATGCCGTCCAAAAAGCCAATACATTGCTCAAGGCTCATAGAGTGCTTTTCGGCAAGCTCACTAAGCGTGCCTTTAATCGTATTATCTTTATTTGCAAGCATCTTTTCGTAAATAGCCTGCTCCAGCGGCAAATAGGCGTCCCACGTCCGCGACACCAGCCCGCCCCGCTCGTCATAAGCCGCACTTAACCAGTCTTTATAAACTCCCATAAAATCGTCCTCTTTCTTTCGTTAATCGTTAAAAAATATTACTACTAAGCATTGTACACCAAAAAAATCATTTTGTCAAATATTGATGGCATAAATCCAAATCCCCGTCACCCCACCTGTCACCCCGCGCTTGACGCGGGGTCCCCTCGGTTTCGCCGAATGTGTCTTCGCTCCAAAGTCATTTGGCGAACTTGAGGGGATTGCGGGTCAAGCCCGCAATGACGGTACAAAAATCCGCTCAAAAAACTTTGTGAATCCGTCATAGTCCGCACTGTATTCGGCATATTTGGAATTATTATCCATATCGTGATAATACAAACCAGTTTTTATGCTCACAGACAAAGAATCTAGCGGAAAGCCCTCATGCCGGACATGGTGAGGCACATCCACCATATAAAAAGGTGTAGACGCAATATCATCCCCCATATATTCATGTACAGTACCATCTGCAAGAATAAGGCATATAGCATTTTTATACCGCGCCGTCATGCGCCCGCCCATTTCTTTTGCAAGGGCGCAGTAATGGGCAATTGCATCATCATCTGTCATCCAGTCGCCATCCCCACGCACATTGAGCCCGGGCTGGCGGGCATCTGCAAGCCCATCAATATAAAGCCCGCTATCCGCTGAAAAAACAGGCATATTAAGAGCCTCAAAATAAGCACGGGCCTTAATGCGCGCATTTTCAAGAGGGCTTGAGCCATTTTCCTCAATGTGGATTTTCGGTGCGCCTATGTCATTTAGGCACAGCACCTCAATCCCCAAATGCTCCACCCGCTTCTGCATAAATTCAATTTTGCTCTTATTTGTCGTTCCATACAATAATTTCATGATTTATCCATCCCCTCTAAGGAAATACTATCACAAAAACGAGATGAGGTCAAGTTATGGAAAATATTTATACGGATTTGGCATTAGAGATGGCAGAACAGCTTGGAGACGAGGCTTTTGGGGGTCTTGACGGAGTTGAAATGGAGTCAGAGCAAATTGATAATATCAAAATAACCACAATATCAATTACAAACGAAACAGGGGCAAAAAGCCTGGGCAAGCCCATTGGTAACTATGTGACCATAGAATCCCCTGACATAAAAGAGCCTGATGTGGACGCCCATGAGCAAATCATGGGTCTTTTAACCGATTCTCTCGCCGCCCTGCGCCAAGGGCTGTCCGTTCCTGACGGGGGCACGGTTTTAGTAATCGGGCTTGGCAACAGGGATGTGACCCCCGATGCCCTAGGCCCGCAGGTGGTCTCAAAAATCCTAGTAACCCGCCATATAATGGAAGCCGTGCCAAAATCCCTGCTAGGAAACTTGCGCCCCCTAGCGGCACTTGCCCCAGGGGTCATGGGAGCCACCGGCATAGAAACCGCAGAGGTAGTAAAAGGCCTAATAGACAACATAAAACCCGACCTAGTAATAGCCATTGACGCCCTAGCCGCCCGCTCCCTAACCCGCATAAACCAAACCATACAGCTTGCAGACACAGGCATCTCCCCAGGTGCCGGCGTGGGCAACCGCCGCGCCCCTCTAAGCCAAGCCACTCTGGGCGTGCCCGTAATCGCCATAGGCGTGCCAACCGTGACTGATGCAGCTACATTTGTTGGAGACACTTTGGATATGTTTTTGGCGCATATGGCGCACGATGCCCCTGGGCATCTTAAGGATGGCGCGGCATTTTTGGAAATGCTTGATAATTTGGATGAAATTGATAAACGAAATATAATTAAAAACACCCTTGACCCTCTGGTGGGGAATATGTTTGTTACCCCCAAGGAGATTGGGGAGGTTGTGAAGTGGCTGTCGAATATTATTGCAAACGGCATAAATATGGCAATGCACAAAGGCATCGACAAAGACGACATCAACCGATTTATGCACTAATGCAAAGGAAGTGCCGCGATAGGACGTCTCCCCCCACTGTCACCCCGCGTCAAGCGTGGGGTGA
>Ga0209755_10003804_pt1 | contig 18471 bp, 9 predicted proteins | sample TergutCo191P1_FD_187301 | JGI IMG/M metagenome (GOLD analysis project Ga0209755, IMG submission 187301) | Cornitermes sp. P1 segment gut microbial communities from Petit-Saut dam, French Guiana - Co191P1 (SPAdes) (version 2) | ecosystem: Host-associated > Arthropoda: Insects > Digestive system >...
AATGCTGTTTGCCAGCAACTGACGCTATCGACAGGCGGGAAAAAATTCACGCATGCGCACTAAGGTTCAAGGTCGGCTCATGCAAGCGCGCTAGATTATAATCCATCAGGTGTTCGCATAAAAAAAAGGTCGGATACTTTTCTAACAGACCTCGTATATATATATATACACGCGTAAACTACTGTGGTATTTAAAAGTTATTTTCTGAGAAAATCTACATTATTTGTAATTTAATCAGTGTTTGAACTTGGTACAAGTTTATTTCAGATACAAGCTATATTTACATACAGTCGCTGTTGGAAATTTTATTTTTCTACAAATAAGATTAAGTAGTCGCACAAAATATTTATTTAATCGCGTTAAAATTTACAGTTTAGAGGAGTGTTGTGTATAAAATCTGTCGCCTAGTTATAGTGAGACATACCTGTCTATTTTGTATCATGCAAAATGTTTCTACACGACGAAGTGTTTAAAACAAACTGAATATAATAGCACAGGGTGATTGGTAGGTAAACAGAAAATAAATTTTTGTACCATCTAAACCTAATGCTATATTGCTAACTTTCGTGGGTAATATCAAAACCAACACATCACAATAAAATTTCAATACATGTATTATCATTTTGTGTTCATTTCTGTAACTTGAAAGTCAAAGACTAAACATTTTTCCTTAAGAATTCGAGAGGAAGAGAGGCAAAATATTTCGAATTTCTTGTTCCACTTTATCAAGTATTCTATGTTTCGATCGTCAGACTTCTGTGGCCCATCTGTACCAAAAGGAGCCAATGAAGACCATTCTGTTCTTCTGTCACTCCCAATCAACCGACAAGGAAAATTGTTGTTAAGTTACGCCCTTAAAGCTAGTGATACATGTGACGTTGCTACGACTCTCTCGAAGTGCAATTCTTCTTAACTATCCCACTGAAAAACAATGGGCAGCACTATCAATCACAGAGAAACAGTACGTGTTGTTCACTGTCTCGGGCATTTACTTTTCAATCACTCGGTAATAGTTTATTTGCAGGAAAAGTAGGTTTATATTTGAATGGAAAAACTAAAATTACCTTATTTTGACAGACCTCCTCATTGTGATTTCGTTTCATGTAATATATGTAAAAACTGTACTGAAGTGAAATGGACTTATCCTGGATAAATTATGCATCAAACGGAGCGGAATGTTTCAATCAAATGTTCCTTATGTTGATAATAAAACCTAGAATGGCTCATTCATTGTTTTAGTAGATAGCTTTAATTAATGCACTCAGTATAACCGTAAATTATACTCAGATATACATGAACTGTAATGTGTACCTAATGGAGGCCTACAAGTGAAGAAAGAGTATTTATAAATTTGATAACATTTCATCTTAACATTACTTTCTTGAAATATAAAGAAACGCTAATTTCTGGATTCTTTACCTGAAAATTAAGAAAAATATTGTTTTAGAATAACTTAACTTAATGACAGACAACGATGCTCCACTGAACTTAGGAACAGTGGAACAGAAATTAAAATCTAGATGTATGAGGCAGTGGCGCTTAAACCGCTTGTTCCCCTTCCAGAAACATGCATAACATTTGTTAGCCTGCTGGTGAAAAAGCACATACACGCAGATGTTAACACGTTTTATATTCTTAACAACTTAGACAACAGAGGGTTCTAAATTTGCATTAAAATTTGCTGTGAATAGAATCAAGAGTCTTCCCGAAATTAATCTCGTTGCGTCCTGTCACTTTTCAGTAAAAAAAAGTATTTTTATTTCACGTGGGAATACTACGACATCACCTTCCAAGAGATAAACCTCTCCTCCTCACACGCTAAATGACATTTCTTTATCACCTGCTAATAGAACCTATTTTTAAGTAACGTGTATTTGTCTCTTGTCAGTGTCATGAAGAGTGACGAAACTGAAGTCAGTGTTACTGCTGAGGCAACTGATATCAATTGAAAAGAGGTGTGAAGTACATACGCCTTGCACAATATCAAACAATAAGGCAACAGCGTTGCGCAGCTGGTATTCCTTGATGACTTCCAAGGTTCCGTCAGTCTTGTTACAATTACTAACCTAAAAGCGACTTTATATTAAAATTATTGTAGGAGTGAACAAACTGTAGACGGACTGTTGCAACGTCTTATAAAATGAATTACATTGTACTGTATTCACTCCAATAGTAAACTTCACGCTTAGTCATTAGTGACGTGTGTGTTACATGTCGTAGCTTCAAAAGTTTCCGGAGTTCGTAAACTTTTTTGTCAACATTTGGTACCTCCTGCCGACTCTCGTAAAAAAAGAAACACGAACGAACATTTCTTATGATCTTATTGATATGGCTGATAAAGTCAACAATTTCCCCAACAACATTACCACAAAGGAAGAAATATGGTGCCCCTTGTACTATCTACAAACAAAACGAAAATCTTCTAAACGTAAATCATTATCATCACCGCAAGCAAACAATTTCGATTAGATAGGTGTAGAGGAAAGTTTATGTTGGAAGTGTTCTTGACTGCAAGGGAATTTTCCTTTACTTGTTCATCAATTCAAGATAAAACTGTGAATAAAGAAATGTATACCGATATCATTCTTCGCCTTCGGGATGCTATCAGAAGGAAAAGCACCGAAATATGAGAAACAAGAGCTGGTTTCTCCTTCACGACAATGTTCCAGGACACGAGCCGGTTTTTTCAAGGATGTTTTAGCAAAGAGCAATGTGATGACGCTGGAACATCCCCCATACTCTCCTGGCCTGGTTCAATCTGATTTTTACCTGTTTCCTTACATGAAATCGGCATTGACGGGACGGCGCTTTTGGAGACTAATGAAATCATTAAGATTTTGACGGAAGAGCTGAAAAGGCTTTCACAAAATGTCTACCAGGAATGTTTCCAACAACTTTACAGTCGCTGTCAGAAGCGTATATTTGCACAAGGGGATTACTTTGTAGGAAAGTAGCTTAAATAATTTTACTATTTGTATTTCTCAGAAAAAAAGTGATTCTGGAAACATTTTGAAGCTACTACGTATAGTAAGGATAGAAGAAGAAAACTCATTGTTTTTTGATACAAAGGAAACATTGCATTCTAGTTACATGTAAATATAAGTACCCTACAATTACTGACATAACAAACAAGCGTTCTTTTTTAAAAACATTGTACCTTTTATACTGTTATCTTTAACTAATTATTTACATGAGTATAGTCTATATGTTAAAAAGACATATATACTCCTGCTATACTTCCTGTATAAAGAAACGCATATTCAAGTCTATAATGTGATTATACATATAGTTTTATTCTCTTATATTTTGTCTCCCTGAGGGTGCTTCAAAACGAACCGGAAACTGTTGAATATTTTGTAAAATAAACAGCAAAGTATGCAACATCAAATAAACGTATTTAGTTGAATTTTAATAAATAATTTCACATTCATATTTTTCTTTGTTATGGCCGATCTTCGTTCCAATTTCAGATGCCTCGCAGAGTTCTCGCAACAGACACGTCAACAACGAAAGGGGCACATAACCTAATCCATATGCATGCTGCTACATAACCAACGAAGTATAAAAGTAAGCTGCTCTAAGTAACTTAACAACTAGGCACGACAACTCCCTCAGGATGGTCTGATGAGACCGAAACATGTAGGAGTGCTAATTAATTTATTTTAATAAGTGAGTGTTTTAAAGTGTATTCTAATGCAAAAAGTCGGTTTTTTTAAATATAATTCAGATGCCTGTTTCCATCTCCAAATAATTATCGCCATAAAATTGAATATTAAACGAAAACTTTGCATTGTCAAGTCATAAAAGCTTCCTGTCATAACTTGACAAAACGTTTACTATTAACCAGTTTACAGTCAACAATATACGTACTGAGCTACAGACAGGGTCGTTAAATAACCAGACGATAACAGAACGAAGATTTCAGAGCAGAGTCTATATACTCTGCTTTTATTTAATAGATTTTAGCCCTATAAATATTATGTTGTTAGTGTTACAGCTCTTAATTTGTGGTGTTAGTGTTACAGCTCTTAATTTGTGTTGTTAGAGTTATAGCTCTTAATTTTTGTTGTTTTTTTACAACTCTTAACTTGAGTTGTTAGTGCTACAGCTCTTAATTTGTGTTGTTAGTGTTACAGCTCTTAATTTCTACCAACGTAAATTGTACCAAAGGAAATGAACATGGAAGACAGAATTCTTATTAACAAAAAAAGCAGACAGGTTTTGAAAGGAGTCTGAACATGTTTCGACGCATAAGGCCAACTTAAAATGGTTTCTTTCAAACGTACACATTTACCAGAGGTTCACACCCATATCGACACAATTTGTGCAAATTACTGTGGAATTTTATTGGTGTATATTTACAAACATATAGGCTTAAACGTTAAAACGGTGTAGGCTCTAATGTAAAAATATACAAATTTATAATGTATGAATCTTACTAGTCTTCATCCGCCTTTGACCGGCCTTAATTCCAGAGCAGATTATGTGGGATTTGTGGTGGACCAAATAGCACTGGAACAGTTTTTTTTTTAATATTTCGATTTGCACTTGCAGTATCAATTCACCAAACCTGTCTAAACGATCATTTATTTCGAAGTTCTTATAAGCTTAGCAATTGACATCATTTTTATATAAAAAACTTACAAAAACATAGCCCAAAATATGTGTAATTTATCTAGAGGAATATCTTGACGAAATCTGAGCAGGTGGAGATAAGATCTGCCACCTAGAATTTCCCATTGCTTGCAACTGCAGTACACTGACAATAGAAAGGGAACCCTCATCTTATGAAAATGGAAGCTGATTGCAAACACAATTCTGCTGCATAAACAAAACTCAATGCTGCAAATATAATCCAAGAGCTTAGTCTGAATTTATTATTTTTTCATTTCGTGAAGTGTAGAATTAGGGCATATCTAAACACGCCGAGTTTCCGTTCTTCTGACATATGATGTCTCAAATGCAAGAATGGACAGCTCAAAGAACATTTTGAAATACAGGTTGTGTTTCTCAGTACAATTAATTTTGGTATATATACTGGGCCAAGTTTTGTTAGACTTAACCATTTCGGAGAAAACTGATATAGTTAGATTTGAGTTTCTTTTAAAGTACGTATTATATTCCTTCCATACGAAATAAATCAATTAAATTGACCACACGACTTCTGTTTTACACCTGCAGGGATCAGTTGTGTCTATTTTATTACTCTTTTCGGAAAAGCCAGACGCGGACAGAAACGGCTTATTGCTTTCATCGTATTCACTTCGTGTAAAGAACGCATAAACTACCATTACAAAGAGAAGAGTATCACAAAGTCACAGGATTAATAGAAACACAACGTGTGTCTACATATTATGCTCTTTGATGTACGTTGATATAAGTGTTAAATATTCAAGCCTTACGGTTAAGTTACTTACTTAGGGATATGAATATTTGTATTTGGGGTAACTGGCACCATCCTCTACGTACGTACATTTCTGTAAAATTGAAAAAAAATATATTAGACTTCTCTGACTGTGTTTACGAAACAAGAAAACAATACAGTTAAGATTAAGTGATTATGTTGTTGCAATTGAGGCCCGCGGTCCGTTAATTTCATTTAACTTTTTCCTATAAATGAAACTTATTATTTTTAATTAGTTATGTCTTCAATTCCAGAGAAAAACTTCAAAATCTTCAAACACTTAATTATAATTCCACATATTTTTGCGTCATTTTGTTTCATCAGTCAACGTCAGGGTTTGTCCCGTCCTCATGACAGCACATTTGTGTATATTCACAGTAGAATGTACCTCCACTCTTGTCTTGGCTGTATTTTCCGACAGTTACTGCTAACTTCATTGCAGTTGAAAATGGTAGCATGCAACTGCAGTTTGGTATTTGCGCATGCTGCCCCTGAAGATGGAACAAACTGCCGAAAAGTGTAGCGGATTAAACTTTATATTAAATTGTGAACTCACAAAAATACATTTGTAGTAGAAAGGAGAGAACCCCGAAATCAAACAAGCTCATAACCAAATATGCAGATTCCGCAGCTACGATTTAATGCCATACGTGTTTATGGACTTAATCCATGCATTGTAGTTAATTTGTGAAGCGATGTGAAGTGTCAGCTACCTGCTGATTAACATGGTCCTCTTTGCTGATCTGCATGCAAGTCCTACTGTGCTACAGACATCAACATGAACGTGACTCCTCTGTCTGCGTTTGTGACAGAGTAAGAGGAAGTGTACAGTGTTGTGAGTACAGACTTGCACATTAAGTGCACAATGAGAATATTAGCATTCGATGTTGATAGAATTTGTATTGGCTGTTTTAAAATTCGTCTATTCGGCCTTCTCCATAGATATAACGTAAAATTAAAAATTTGAACTTCGAAGTCATAAGGCCTACTTATCCGCAGCACAGATTTTAATTATAAAATTTTGGTTGTTAATTCCTTATTTGTATTATATAATTAGTATATGTAATCTAATGATAAATTACACTTAAGAGCATGGTTTAGCGCCATTATGTGCAAATCGATAGTTCGTATTAGAATAGATTATATTTTAATACTTTAAGTTGTAAACGTTGCCGATTGTTATTGTTAGTAGCAATATGTGTATCTTATTGCTAGTAGCAATATGTGTATCTTATTTCCGGAAAAAAAAACTTTTTGTTCTGTCTACCTTAGGTTATCTGTCGTAGTCGAGTAATTTCGCACAGTTGCCATGTATATGATCGTTGGTTTAAAACTTGTATATTACAAAATGTGTATGTACGTTTATAATCTATGACAATACCGAATTCCATTCGTCCAGCTCAGCTAAAATAGTTTAACACCACCCCATCTCCCCGTTACCATTGTTGGTTACACAAACCCTCTAGACATTACACCGAAAAAGAACATATAGGAATACACAAACGCCAACTAACCATTTACTTATTTTACTTTTGTACAAATTTAGTATAATATAATATATAATAATAATAATAATAATAATATAGTAAATAAGCTACGTGTAAAAAGACATGAAAAATGTTTGGTGGGGCAAATATATGGAAGGGACAACGTGGTAGAACTAGACGTAGAAGGGAGGATAATATGAAGATTGGTTTTAAATAAATAAAACAGCAGACTGTGCACTGACTTTACCCTCTGGGGTAATATTAAAATGGATTTTATAGAAACGGATAATTGTGATCGTTGGCAAAGCGAAAACCGTCCTTTAGTCTCGCTATATTCGTATGTCTGTCCGTATATCTGCATGTAACAGGGTTAACCCCAATGGTCAGATTTTTATAAAATTTCATATTTGGGCCTTTCATTAATACGTGTCGACGCATTGTAAATTTGGTTAAACCAGGGCACTTTTTATGAAGGCCTGCGTGTATGGTAATATCTAGCTGCAACTGCTCTGCATAACCGGGGCATTGTTTCTCTGTGTGATAAAACTTGACTAAAAATAGTGGGGAGAAAATTCGACCATGGGTATAAGAAACTTAAATTTAGGAAAGAGTCAAGTTAGAAAAAGGAGAGATTGGTTTTTACTATCCTCTACATACACCTAGTTCTCCCCCCCTCCCCCCCCCTCCCTCAACCCTTGTTTATTTGACCATCTTCAACTCAGTAGCCAAAAGGAAACTAGCTTTAAGTATAAATAATATTGAGAGGTAATTCCCCCAGTTAACCCCTAAGGATGTTTCATTTTTGGAAGAACAACTACCACTGTTATCTTCACCAATACTTGATCTGATTTCACATTTCTAGTCGTCCTCTAAATTTTCACTAAACTTAAAACATTATACAAGCGAGTTACATAATACTGTATTATTCCATGCCTACACGTGCACTGAAAGGTAATATTGAATACCTTTCAATGCAAGTGTCCAAACTAAAGCCTGCTAAAAATTTCAGGTAAAAGGGAGTTAGCGAAAGAAACTGTTTTATTGCTATTGATATGTTTGGTTTTCTAGAAATATTGAGCCTCTTTAGGAAGAGTGAGGCATTGTAATATAGAACCCTACCTACTGCGTGAAGACTGAAGTAGGCAGTCGAACGTTAGAACAGATGTCGCATGTTGTGAATTTGTTTATCTGTCCAAGTGGACGCGTTGAAGATTAAAGGCAGAATTTCTACAGTTTATATCCACATTATCTTGCGGAACTTGGCTGAATCTTCTAGCCAACTACTCTTTATCTGTCGCATAGGTCCTTATATCTGTGGTTTGTCAGTCATCCACACTTTTAGTAACGGGAATATCACTGCAGCCTTGCGTGTTTCTCTGTGATTTATACGCCAAAAACACGTCCTACAAGAAGTGTTTTCGTAAATTCATTTAACAAATTCCTTATATGGATGTTCCAAACACTCAAAAAAATTTTAATTACAGAAAAGAATTGGAGCTACAAGTTCAAGTCTAACTAGCTAACTAACTCCATGGATTCTGTACCGAATAATAGCAAACATTCTCCGACTTCAATCTGCTCTTATTTTCTTCCCCACTGGCATTTTGATTCGTTAGGGTTTTTTTTTCCAAATATTTGAATTGTTCCACCCTTTCAACGGCAAGTTCAAGTCTAGACAGGAAACAAAGATGCATGTTAATGGAGGTAAAATAGATGAAAATTTTTCTGGATTTGGCACGTCTTAAACAGAGTCCGCGGTTCGACTTCCACAGCAAATATCAGCAAGAGCCGCAAAATTCTGCTGCTTTGCTTCTACATAGACAACTGCGTTTCAAGAACTCTACCTTAAGCGATCGTGAACAGAAATTCATGGTTTTGATACGCTGGTACCTTCACACGGTGAACGATGGCGAAATAGACACCACACCCGTAATTTATAGCTCTGAAGGGGATATGTGCACTTTCACAGTAACAACACTGGTCTGCATAAAATCACGTACTAACGCTCCAGTTAGCCTTATATGACCTTAAGGTTGGTGTGTGGTGTGCTATTAGTTGAACTTGGATTATTAGGCCTATTTTTTTTCTGAGACAATAAAATCACAATCTGACATCATTCTCTGTTCACCCATCCAGCTACGGGCGAACCCCTATTATTTTCAGCAGGATAGCACAATAGCTTACTCAACAAAATATTCCACCTTAATGTTATTCATGTCTGGCAATTAATAAGTAATAAGTACAATAAAACAAACACATGTTAAAATTTGTTAAAATGATATGTTTACACACAGTCGATCAGAACTCCACCTTGATTCTAAATTCATCATCTTTAGTCTGTTAATTGATATCAATAAAGCATCCACTACATAAAAACATGAGTGAATTATTAATGTTTGCTACCAAAATATACACTTGACATCATCCTGACATGAACTTATGTAAAAATCTATAAATATTACAACCTCCACATCTCGCGAACCAGTTCTGCGCTGCTACAAAGAATTTTATATCTGCTGGCATTTTATGGACAAATTTTAATGCATCTAATAATCCACGCATGTGTTTTTATAGTGTATGCTTTATTTAAGATAAGAAACTCCATGAAGATAATGAAGATAGATGGAAACACGGTGGAGTTCTGGTGGATTTTATGTAAAAATATAATTTTAACATTTGTTAGTTTTATTACATGAAAAATTCCATGTCTTACTTAGAGAAAAAATTTTGGTCAAAGGAAAATACGCTGGGGATTGTAGCCTTCGCCTTCGTCAGATTTGAACACTTGCAATAGATTTTTATTTGTGGGCTATGTTGAAGGATGAATTTTTAAAAAATAACCCATTTAATGGAGAAGTTCTTAAAAAAGTACTGAGAATAGTGTCTTTAATTTCACAGACAGAATACTAAAGTACAATGAACAACGTGAATTCCTCGATCTTCTGGGATATGGTGAAGCAGTACTGGACGGTTGGTGCCAGAAGTTTCGAGACAAAATCTTCGAAGTTCTATTGTCCATTAAAATAGAACTCCCACTGAATAACTTGTTATGTGTGATGCGTATCTGTGGGTGCCTTCTCTAAATATCCCAATACTAACCGCAGTATATTTAAGCAAGAATTCCCCTTCCCCTTCCTTAAATACAGCGAATTTTTTAAATGTGAGATACACTAGCAACACATATTTTAGTGTCCTGAAAAGATGATCCGTGCTAGATCTTGAAAAAATGTGCCATGTTTTTAAAGGTTATACTTAGCAGGATGTTGAAAAACGATATGACAGAGCTAAGAAACTTTGCTTTAGTTTGCGGTTCGATAAGCTGAATAATAAAAGAATTCAGCAAAACACGTGAAATTTGGTAACCAGGTGGATTACAAGAACAAAAGACTTGCACAACACGTGCGAAATGTTTCTAATGACTCATCGTCGTCGTCGTCGTCGTCATCATCATCATCATCATCACCACCACCACCACCACCATCATCACCGTCTATCTAACATGTAGTTGGACCACATGCTGGCCCGTTTCGATCTCAAACGTCCAGAACTGTCTTTAATGGTCTCCGTTGGTTTCTACTGCCTGTTGGTCTGTAGTTTTTAGTATCCTTGGTAATCTGTTAGGAGCATTCTGTTTCTGCGTTACAAACATATTTCTTTTGTATTCCAGCATTTTATCCAAAACTGGTTTATATTTAGTTCTTCAACAATCTCTGACTCAACGATTATAAATACAGCAACGGTGCAAATCATTACGTTTTGGGTTTGTATTCAGAAAGTGTAACTTATGGAGAATGTGAAGTATTTGAGTAGTCTAACAAGTTCTTCTCAATAAAGATGAAGATGTAGTAGTGGTGGTGGTAATGGTGGTGGTGGTGGTGGTAGTAGTAGTAGTAGTAGTAGTAGGTATATATGACTGGAAATATATAAAATAAAAAAATAAACCTTAGGGGTTCTACTGTGGAATTTTCGTGCGTTAGTTTATGCGTTACGTATAATGTGGGTATCCTCAGAATGTGCGCACAGATCGGCGAGTGTTTACGTTTAAGGTAGCAGTACACCAAACAGCATATAATTAGCTATAATTTAACAAACTTATAAGCACTTATACTGTTATACGTGCATATGTTACGTGGTATTGCAGAATGTGAATGGAGTCCTCTCTCAACTAGTGCACGGGACGGCCACCTACAGGTGTGATGATACCAGATGCTGTACAATATCATTTTGACAACCTGATGATGAGCACATAATCCTCGAAATATGTAGAGGCATAAAATAAATTTAGTATAAAACAAGAACTTGTGCATTAAGTTGGTTAATTACTAAGATTATTTTGAATGGGACGTTGTGTTTCTTGTTGGTTTATCTTGAATGTTATGCTCCTGGAATTAGTTTTCTTACTTCCACAAAACAGTCTAATTTCTAGTTTGCATAGGAAGCAGGATATTTTTACAAGCGTGAAGCAGCAGTCAGTTATGCCCGACTTTATAAATTTCAAAACCATCTTCGACACGTTCTCAAATAAATGTTGGGGACTGCTAGTATTTACTGGTGAATGTACAAAATGGCGTTTATCGCGTATTAAACTGTACGAAGCAAAACATAGAATTACTGGCATACGGGTTGTTCATAACAATAATCAAATTCACTTATTGTTTTTTACTTGTTGACTAGACGGGCTAATGGCCGAAAGCTGATGTAAAAATGTAACCTATGTGGCACGTACGTACAACAAACAAACAAAAAACAAAATTAAATAGCACAAGCAAAACAAGACAGTAAGTAACTGCTACAAAAGCATATCAGGCCTTTTAAATGCCAGTAATTTTACTGTCTTACAATAATTAGCAGAGAATAAATTCGATATCCAACAGAAGCTGTGAAATTTTTCTTTATCCCACTCTCTTTAATGGACAGATTTTAAATACGAAGGTGACGTAATGATTATCATCCCTTTTGGTAATGTACTTTGTAATAAATAATCTACAATTATTCAGCCTTATACAACACAGGTTTATTTTAATTCAATTTGTTACTTTTACGTGTGTGTTATTTTTTTATTCCTTTGTAAGGTTTTTTGTACTGGTATACCTGACAATGGCGAAAGTACAGGCCGAAACATGTAACACTCATGTCAATGTAACAAACTGAGTTAGAATAAACTTGTTTTGTTTTATACTGAGTAAGTGTAAATTATTTAGTAATAAACATAACGGCGCGTCTTCCATAACCATTACTTTTGTAATTATTTAAGTAACCTATGTAAAATTTATAAAACATTTAAAAAAGTAACTTGATAACTTGTACAATCATTGTCTTATACTTTGGAAATTTTTCAATGCTCTCCTTGTGGTGGAACTCTTCTCCTACATCTCCTCTGGCTCCTCCTCCTCCTTTTACTACTACTACTATTGTTACTACTTCTCTCACTACTACTACTATTAATTCCGTGCCGTCTACGGACCCTTTAAGCCTCATAAACAGCAGCAAAGGAGTCCCTTCCTTGTGGGTGAAGCGGCCGGAGGTGAAGATAGCTTGATAATCTCCTTTAAGTGTCGAGGATAAAAATTCGATGAACCTGATTTCCTTGTCTGCTAAGAATGTTTATGTTGGGTCATGTGGGAATAGTAAGAACTTCAGTTTTTGTGTCTGGTATGTCTTCTTGGATACCATAGTCGGCTATCAGCAACTTGGAACATCTTATTGGGTCCACGGCCACTTCTGCTCTGACCATGGACGTAACAGCTTTCTCCAAAATCTTGGTAAACCCTTCAAACTATAAGATATTATAACCTAGAAGAATACAGCCTAGAACTTCACCACTGTGTCTGCACCAAATCTCACAAATATTTCCATTTTCGCATTTCATCCATCTACAATACCACACCAGACTCTTTCTGGATCCATACTTTAAGGAAAAGAGTCCTTAATAAGCTAATAACCACTCGGCTCATAATTCATTTTCCGTTGTTTATGGAATACGAAATTTAATCGCTGTGCTTACGAAAATCAGCCATTGCACCTTATCACCATAAGTTTAATTCATTCCTCAGTTTACACAACCTGTCATTTACAATTTGATTTTACTACATGTTGAATATCGCATCCACGCCCACACCTCAAAACTGATCACTTACATTCACGTTTTGTGACATAAATTTTTTGCTCTCCTTTCCCCACTTTCCTATATTTCACACAGGTCATCAGTTTTTTAATCGCCTGAAGTAGCCTATATTAGACGAGCATGAAATATGTTGATTCTCATTAGTCATATAACCCATTCCATCTCCCCGTTAATAAGTCACTCCTACGTTGCAATTCTTCTCTAACACCTTGCACCGAATACCGTCTCTTTTAAGACAGTCCATATTCATACCTTGCAATAACTCTCATTTTTCACATATATTTTGTAAGGTCAGTTTAACTAAATACAAGAACACAAGACCAAATTATTTAGGCTACTCCTTCAGAGTTGTTCCTTTATGTAAGTCAGTAAAAATGGGCAAGATGAGGATAAAGTGAAAAAGACATCCAAGAAACATTCAAGATATGTCGTTTTTCATTACGACAATATAAAATACGTTTCCTTCAATTTGTCTTTGTTTAAAATTGTAATAATAATAATAATAATGATAATATCCTCTGCACGCCGTGAAGCCATATGGGGAAGTGGCGATACGGCTCAAATATATCTTCAAGTCTCGGCCTCTCTGCCGTCCAGTAAATGTGCCACTGGACCCACTGAATGAGCGGCTGGGTAGACCACAGAGCTGGTCGGAACTCTGTGGAGAGGATACAGTATCTTGCTGCTGTCGGGAAAAGAAATACGATTCCCAGGACGTCTGGCCATTATAACGACAATGTTGTCACGGCTCCTAGTAATGACACTTATCAGTTTGAGAGCAACAGCAGTGATAATGATTATTATTTTGGTGATTATGATAGTTATTTTAGTAATGATAATTATATCGATAATGATAATAGTCTAACTGAAACAAAAAATTTAATTTATGCAACATAGTCTTAAAGCCATAAGAAACCGCGAAATGTACAAGATATTTTCCTTTCTGCAATCTGAAAATTCTCAGTAACCCTGACTGAGGGTAAATATTATAAATAGTAAGCTAAATGCTTCTACATAAGTGATTACTTCTCATAATGGAACCTACGGTGTTCTAATAATATTGCTAAACTAATTTCATTGGTCTGCATTACTATTCCTTGAAATTTACAACTGAAAACTTCAGTGGCATTGTTGTGTTTCTCAGAATGATCAAAGCAAAACTTCTGTGTTTAAAATGCTAATAGAAATCAGCTGTTTTCAGTAGAATGCACCCTTCAATGACTCCACTCTGTACAGGAAGAATGGAATTATTATTAGTGACGTAGAAACATCTATGCTTTTTAGGTACGAAATATTATTGATTTCCAAATTTGGGAAGCAATGACTGATATACAATCGAGAGTCTTGTTGAGATTATTTCTGTTCCGCGTTCCAAGTCTTGTTTATTTGTCATACCTGGTCCAAGTCTTGTTTATATTTCATACCTGAGGCCGGCTATCCTGATCCAATCTTGTTTTTCAAGACACTTCTCTTATCTCTAGCTTTAGCTTGTCCCAATCTCCGAAGAAAAATATCTGCATAATAATGTGACGCAGATACTCTGATCCTTCTCCAAGATCCTTCGTACTTCTTCGTTTCACTTTCCTTACAAAATTATACAACTTTGCGCTTAGCACAGCATCTTTGAATAAACATTACCCTTACCACATTTACCTAGTTTTTATATTTCATGTGGAGACTTAATTGTAAAACAAGATCCTATTTGTATGTTTATCGGAGCGAACAGACTTTTAATTAGCGTAACATGGTCCGATATATTATTATTATTATTTATCATTTTTTTGGCACTTTCTTTTGTAAACTTCAAATGTTAGCACTTACTGCAACAAGCATCAATGTATGCATTAAGTTTGATTAATGAAATTATCACCAGCAACAACAAAATCAAATCATTAACTCGTTGTAAATTTAGCAATTCTTCACCATATTCCACACATTCAACACAAAACAGAAAATGTACAGTTTACACTGTTCACAGACACGCGTCAAAAAACAGGGCGTAGTGCTTGCAAAGCGGTACCTTTTCTTTACACAAGCCAGGATCAATGAAAACGCGAGACACCACGTGAAGTACGACGTCACACATATATTCCTACTCACATCCAATAAAAATAACCACAAAACAGCAACACAGAGAGATCTGAGTAGCTAGATGTTATTGCAGAGGTGAAGACGTAGAGAACGAAGTGATGAGCCAAAACCGATGGTGGTGATATTAATTTAAAGGGTGTAGAAGTTTAAACGTTTTTGCAGAAGTGGGCGTCTGCCCGGGGCTCCCTGGCCCAGCCCCGGTTGCCACTTGAAGCCCAACTGTGTGTGACACTGAGAAGCCAATATTCTGGAGCAGCTATAGGCTTGGGCGTGCGCCACTCGCTTATTCACCACCAACCCCCGTTTCCATGCCAACATCAGTTCCACTCTCTCAGCCGAGTAAATTAATATTTTTCTAAACAAAAAAAAAATATGTTTTCGGTAAATATGAGGCAGCAAGTAAATAGTAGGTCATCCTCTAACAGATTGGTAGGCCTGTATTTATTCAACATATTATATATTTTCTGAATCCATTAACCTAAATAATTTCACTTATTCATACATCCTACACATTTTAGTATGCTCATACCATCCTAATGCTGTCACAAATTATCCTGAATATAACGTGTATATTCAATATTAAATTAAAGGTAAATAAATTTCAGATATTAAAATAGGATTCATGTAATTATCACAACTTCCATCATATTTAGTGATAACAGCTTCACAACTACTGTAGAAAGTTGCCTCATCCTATTAAAGCAACGATCGCAAAAAGGGTTTGCATGATGAAATGCTGTTGCTCGCAATTTGTGGCTGACCGCAGAACCACAGCTTTTCAGTGAGATGTGCACATAGTATTCGCTTTTCTTATTTTATTAATGGTAAAAGCTTAAGAATTCAAGACATATACGATATAGGCAAGTTTTCAAAGGAAATATTTTCGTAGAGAGTCAATTTTTTTTTCAATATATGGTTATCCAAATCCACGTGCCATGGAAGCGTACCGTGGTTATACCATAAAACTATTTTTTCAAGTAAGAAAAACTGTCCCGTGAAATGCAAGTTATATCAAGGGCAAAATACATTTGAACAGACAAACCGTTCACAAAGTATTAAGGGTACTGGATTGTGAAAGATAAATTGTTGTGGCACGTGGAAAGCATGAGGGAAATAATTAGTGATTACAAAATATTAGTTTGAAAACTCGGTAGACAGAAGACAGTTGTGAAATCCATGCTTTAATGGGATTACGATATTAACACGGCCTTTGATTAAAAGGCTTTATTGTGTGGACTGGTTTGATCTAGTTCATGGTGGGGACCAGCGTCAGTCACATACCCACTGAATTAGTAAACAATCCGGAAACCGAAACTTTCCGAAATAATGTAGGCTGAGATATTCTTACGCCAAATACATTACTCTGTCTGTGATTTCGTGTACTTGCAAGATATTGGTTTTATTCTGAGGTATAACAGGAATTTAATTTACAACAAATTACAGAATTTCATTCGAATGTCGGTTGCTTCAGGTATTGTCTGGACTCACGAGTCTTCCGTGATTTTGACATCTATTTTTTTGTATAAGTGTGTGAATTAATTGTTGAGTCTATGTACAAAAATTAAGAAAGTTCAAAATAAATTTAGTATACATCTTTATTTCAATGCGTACTGGCTATCATTTGTAAACAATTTCCTAAACCAATGACAGGATTTTACGATAATATTGTCATGAATATTTGATTATCCGAACAGTATGATTAACCGAACTCCCTCGATCCAAATTACTTCGGATAATCGAAACTTTACTGTATTGTGTGTGTGCCTTAAAATATTTGTCGAAAATGTTTCTCGTTTATTTAGGCAGTAAAGTATCCGGTGAAGAGTTAATTTAGTTGTGACGAGAACACCGGATCCAACAGATGTACTGTCTCAGTTAACATGGACAGAACACAAATATTATTTTGTTTCCCTTAACAAGAACGCCAAAGCCCCCACTAGTCTCTGTGACCGAAGATACGAGAGCTCCTACTGACCCTATCTAACAAATAATGCCATTACCTTCAAAGATGCTTCGTACCCGTCAACATCTTCCATGTGATTCGTGATTGGACGTCCGCACGTACAAAATCAATAATTCCCACAATACCTGCCTGGTTCGTATATACTGTGGACAGGCGTTAGTGAATTGAGTGTTCGTTTTGGAATAAGGTCACTCGGGGTGTTCAACATTTTAGCGGATATTTCTTAATATTACAGTAGTGTAAGTTTTAAACTGTTTCACGCGATCTGTTATGAGGCGGCGATTTTAAGGGTGTTCACAATAAAACGTTAGGACATTTGGAGAACAGCTACTGCCCGACTTAAAAACAGGATACGTTCCGAACACGTGGTCGTAAGTCTACGTTACGAAATGAGATGAAAAGTACACCCTTCCGCAGGTCGAGAGAAACCCAAAGGTGCAAATTTTTTTTGTACAATAATAAGAATAGACGTTTTCCCAATAACAAGCTTTGTGAAAACACTCGTGTCTACAACTTGAAACATAGTTCGAAATAAAATTTTAATGACATTTTTATACCAGTTTGAATTCGGATTTTCTTTTGAAAATTGTGGTCGCAACTTACTGTTGGTCGTAAGCGGGTTGGACGTAAGTGGGATGGTCGTAAGATGTGGAGTCGCTGTACGCTACTTTCTTAGCTAGCATTTCTTTGATATTTCGTTCCTTCACATCAATTCAGTTTACCAAAGTGACAGAAATAAATAAAAGTGGTGTTAAACTGTTGTCTGTAAAGGTTAAGTTAAAGCAGTCCCGTTACAGGCCTGGAGTGGCCCAGAGGGTCCAGGAAGTTAAGTTTCCCAGATTACATGAAAACGGCACAGGATGGTGGTAAGGTTGTCAGTCTTACGCCCCGGCCGCCTTTACCATCAGGAAATGTTCCTGGTACTCATTTCTGTTAGAGGCTGAGTCGACCCCAGGGCCATAGTGCAATCGGAAGGATTATGTCAATGAAAAACTCCAATGACACCATTTGGAATCGAACCAGCGACCTTCAGATTTGTAGCACAGCACCTTAATGATTGTGCCACCCCAGTCCCCAAACCATTGTCTGTAGAATATTAATTTGTATAAAGTAATGAGGCATATCCTGTGAAAGTCATGAAGGCTTGTAGGAGTACGAAAAGTACGAGGTCTGTTAGAAAAGTATCCGACTTTTTTTATGCGAACACCTGATGGATTATAATCTAGCGCGCTTGCATGAGCCGACCTTGAACCTTAGTGCGCATGCGTGAATTTTTTCCCGCCTGTCGATAGCGTCAGTTGCTGGCAAACAGCATTTGAGTGAGGTAGTGTGTAGTGCTCGCGTCGATTTTTCATTGCAAGGAAAATGACGGAACGATTGGAGCAGCGCTACTGCATCAAAT
>Ga0209755_10003805_pt1 | contig 18470 bp, 17 predicted proteins | sample TergutCo191P1_FD_187301 | JGI IMG/M metagenome (GOLD analysis project Ga0209755, IMG submission 187301) | Cornitermes sp. P1 segment gut microbial communities from Petit-Saut dam, French Guiana - Co191P1 (SPAdes) (version 2) | ecosystem: Host-associated > Arthropoda: Insects > Digestive system...
AAAAACAAACAATCGAAATCTCAGATTATGGCATCTATTTTCACAAAAATTATCAATGGCGAAATACCCTGCTAACTACAACCATCTTGGACACCTACAACACGATACAATCCCCATCAGAAGGAAGCTTCAAAGTAAAGGGTAGTAAGTTTTTGTCGTTTGCTTTCCCCGTTGAAACGGAAGAAGAAATTAAGGCGATTGTTGCCAATCTAAGAAAAAAATATTACGATGCTTGTCATCATTGTTATGCCTACATTTTAGGCTATAACAGCGAAAAATATCGAGAAAATGACGATGGCGAACCTTCCGGAACCGCAGGAAAACCAATCTGCGGACAACTTCGTTCGAGACAGTTGACAAATGTTTTGGTGGTCGTTGTTCGCTATTTCGGTGGCACAAAATTGGGTGCGAGTGGTCTTATAGATGCATACAAAAACGCTACTTCCGAAGTTTTACAAAACGCCAAAATCATTGAAAGAACCGTAATGAAAGAACATCAAGTTTCATTCAATTACGAACAAACAAATGCCGTAATGAAAATCGTAAAAGACTACAATTTGCAGATAGTTTCGCAGAATTTTGACAGCCGTTCGGAACTTGTTTTTAAGGTGCGACTATCTGATGAAGGTCGTGTTTTGGCGATATTTGAGAAACTAAGTTAAAACGGGGATTTTTAGGGGATTTCTGAAAAAGCAAAAAGCCTAATCACTTGATTTGTTAAGCATTAGGCTCTCTCTCTGCAGGGACGGAGGGACTGTTTTCCTGCAATTCAGAAAAATTGCCCAAAATTGCAAAATCTTGCAAACGGCTGATAATAGCGTGATTTATGGGTTTAGCATTGTCGATTGTTGAAAAATAATTGTTGAATATTTTGGTCATGTGGTGCAAATTTTGTATCTTTGCACCACCGTTTGAATTGTAATCTTGAAAGTAGCATCGTGCATTTTCTCTATCACAAAGATACACAAAAAAATTGAACTGATAAAGTTTTTCTTAATTATGGCAACCGTAACCGCATTCATTAGAGCTTCAAAAACCGACAAAAACAAGTCGGCAAATGTTCGTTTTAGACTGAGAGACGGCAGAAGTTTTCAGTTATTCCATAAAAGCGAATTTTCAATTATTCCCGACAAATGGGACGACACATTGCAAAAATACAAAGCACGCTGTATCATTGACGAAAAAACACGCAAAGATTTCGACACCGCCATAAACAAAAGAAAAGAACTTATACACAGCATCTATTTGCAAAAAGGCAAAACTCTAACAGCCGAAGTCCTTGAAACCGAAATAAGCAAAACGCTACATCCCGAGCAACACAAGCAAAAACATCAAACACTATTGCAATTTGTTGCGGATTACATAGCGGAAATAGTCCCAATAAAAAAACACAAGAAAAGCGGACGATTATTGGCAGACAAGAACGTGCAAAACTACAAGGCAACAGAAAGACGCTTGAAAGAGTTTGCCGAAAGCGTAGGAAAACACGACTTTGAATTTGACGAAATCAACCAAGAGTTTTACGATAAATTTGTAGCATTTCTGCAAAGCGAAATAACAGAAAACGTGAAAGGCGAAACCGTCGTCACAAAAAAATCATTCACGCAAAACACCGTTGGCAAGCACATTCAGTATCTGAAGCCAATGTTGAAAGAGGCGAGAAAAAAAGAACTTTTCAACATGCCGGATTCGGATTTGGCAGATATTTTTTATGCTTCCAAAGAAGAAACCGACACAATTTATTTGAACGAAAAAGAACTGCAACAGCTCAAAGACAAAGATTTTTCTGAAACGCCATATCTTGATCGTGTTCGGGATTGGTTTTTGCTTTTGGCTTGGACGGGTTGCCGATTTTCAGACCTTTCAAAAATAGCGAAAACAGATATAAAGGACGGATTTATTACGTTCAGACAACAGAAAACAAACAACAAAGTTACGATACCGCTACACCCCGTTGTTGTTGAGATTTTGGAAAAGTACGACTATGATTTACCGACCGAAATAAGTAATCAAAAATTCAACGAATATATCAAAACAGCGTGTAAAGAGGCTGAATTGAAAAGCATAGAAACAAGAACTCGCACCGTTGGCGGAAAACTCACAACCGAAACTTTCGAAAAACATCAACTTGTTACAAGCCACACCGGACGGCGTTCATTTTGCACGAATATGTATAAGCGAGGTTTGCCAACGATTATGATTATGTCAGTTAGCGGACATAATACGGAAAGTGCATTCCTAAAGTATATCAAAGTACGGCAGGACGAACACGCCAAGATGATGGCAGAAAAATGGGCAGAAATATACAAAAAGTAAATAAAATTTCGTAACTTTGCAAAACAGAATCTAAATATGGAAAGAAAGCACCTCATAGAACGCAAGCAATATATGCGAATACTTCGCTCTTGGAAAGAAAAGAATGTAATTAAAGTCTTGACAGGGGTGCGCCGTTGTGGAAAATCAACGCTTTTGCAAATGTTTGCTGACGAGCTTTTGCAAAATGGCGTAACAAAAGAACAGGTTCAGTTTTACAACTTTGAAGATCTGGACACGTTGGCATTGGGCGATATTTTTCAAATTCACACTCACATCAAGAACAAACTTGTTTCCGATAAGATGAATTATATTTTTCTTGACGAAATCCAAAATGTCAAGGATTTTCAACGGCTCGTAGATAGTTTGTTTATCAAAGAAAATTGTGATGTGTACATTACTGGCTCGAACGCTCATTTGCTTTCTGGAGAATTGGCAACATTGCTAACAGGGCGATACATTGAAACGGAAATCCTGCCATTTTCTTATGCTGAATATCAAGAGTTTTCAACTCTCTTTTCCGAAAACTCACAAAAAACAGATTTTTTGGGAAATTCAGAGGACAAAAACGCGAAATTCCGAAAACTTCTAAAAAAAGAAAGTTTCGGGAATTTAACAAAAGGAGGTAGCCTCTCGGTAGAGATGGTTACAAACGAAAAAGTCTTTGATTTTCTGTATGATGGTGGAATTCCGTATGCTGTTGGCTTTGGATCAGACGAACAGGAGCAAAGCAAGGCGTTTTTGCATTCTGTTCTGAATACAATCGTAGAAAAAGACATTTTTCAACGACATCAAGTTTACACCAAACCATCGTTTCAAAAACTTATTGATTTTTTGATGGACTCGGTTGGGTCGCTGGTTTCGCCAAACTCTATTGCCAACGTATTTAAATCTGAAAAAGTGTCTATTGACAGCAAAACTGTCAGTCAATATCTTGATTATTTGACGACATCGTTTTTGTTTTACAAAGTTCCTCGATACGACCTAAAAGGCAAAAATTTGTTACGTACCCTCGACAAATACTATTTGTCTGATACAGGCTTTCGCAAAACACGTTTAGCAAAAGGTAAAACAGCCGACATCGGGCATTTGCTCGAAAATGCTGTATATCTTGAATTACGCCGTCGTTATCAAGATGTGTATATTGGAAAATGGAATGAACACGAAATAGATTTTGTTGCGGTAGATAGCGACAAAAACATTACATATTATCAAGTCGCATTTTCTACCACCAATTCGAAAACTCTTGAAAGAGAGTTACGCCCTTTGCAAGCAATTCGAGACTCCAATCCAAAGTTTTTGCTTACTATGGACATTGACTTCAACCCTGTTTATGACGGTATTCGCAAGATTAATGTTGTGGATTGGCTACTTGGGGCATGATTGGGTCGAGGTCGTGCGGAAAGTGTATAAAAAAAAACAGCAAATGGCATCTATTTTCACAAAAATCATCAACGGCGAAATACCCTGCTATAAAATCGCTGAAAACGAGCATTGCTTGGCATTTTTAGACATTATGCCTCGCACAAAAGGACACGTATTGGTTGTTCCGAAGAAGGAAGTTGATCAGTTGTTTGATTTGCCTGACGAAGATTACAACGCGTTGATGAAATTCTCAAAAAAAGTCGCAAATGCTATAAAAACAACACTATCTTGCAAGCGTGTTGCGGTGGTTGTGCTTGGCTTGGATGTTCCGCACGCCCACATACATCTAATTCCTCTCGAAACCATTGACGATATTAACTTTCAACGACCGCATGTAGATATTGAACCTGAAGATATGAAAGAAATTGCGGAGAGAATATCGTTTAATTGCTGATTTGTTTTCTTAAATTTTGCTGTTTCAGAAAAAAAATCTATTTCGTCCTTTGTGCACCCTTTATTTTCTGCCTTTTGAATGTAGAGCGGACAAACATTCGCAAAGAGCATTGAAAATATTTTCAGCTTCATAATTGTCTGTTTCTTCCGAGTGGTTGAAAACTTGATGTTGATGTTTGCGGTGTAAGGGAAGTTTTTCATGATTTTTTTGTATTAAATTGCTAATAAACACACTGAAAAACTTTCCAAAAATACAAAAAAAATTATTAACAATTTGCATTTTTTTTGTGAATAAGTTTTTTTTTACTTCTGTTATCTCGCACCCTTGTAGGCGGATCTAAAATGTCAACACTTTTTTGTTGATGAGTGCATTTTGTTTTTTCAAAGATTTGTTGTATCTTTGTATCATATTAGTTCTTAGAAATAAGGATTGAAAGGGTTATTCTTTCATTATCCAATTGATACACACTGCAAACTAAAGTGGTTTGTTGAAAAACAGCCACACCGTAAGGTTTTTGTAGGGAATACATCTGCGTTAGTGAATGTACTGCCTTATCTACGTATTGCTTAAAATGCACTTAAAAGACATTTGTCGAATTAGGTCTGGGATTACCCCATTTGCTGAGACATCGTTAGACAAGGAATTTTGTATGAAATTAACATATGAGATTATTTGCTACAACTTTGCTCTTTTATCAGATAATTGAGCAGGAAAATAGGGAGTTAATAGAGGAACAATGCATAAGACAGTATTAATTGGTATGTAGTATTGAAATGGAGCAGGCAATATTGCCGTAACCTTTTAATACTTAAAGGATGAAAACTAAAATGAAAATTCCCTTAAAAAGAGGGTCAGACCCCTCACATTGTTCTTCAATGATGAGAATCGAGGAAAAAGTAAAAAAAATATTTTTGCTTTTTGACAAATTAGAGAAACGCACAGCAAGCTTTCGCCGGCTTGTCTCTGCGACGTGGAAACTAACTAAATTTGTTATTTGGTTAATTCGATTTCTAAAAACGATTTCATCGGCTCTCTAATTTCTTTTTTCACTATGATTACCACCGAAAAATATCTTTATTATATCTTAAAAACAGACAAAGAAACTGTTCAAAATATTATTGCCAACATTGGTGAATATTATAAAACGTGGGGAATTCCGAAATTTGACAAAAACACAGACACAAAAATCCCCAATGAAACTCGACAACTTAATTCATCAATCAAAAAATTAAAACCAATCCAAAAACGGATTTACAGTTTTTTATTGAAAAAGGCAGAACTCCCTGAATACGCTTATGGTGGCGTCAAAAACAAAGACAATATTCGTAATGCCAAGCATCATCAGGGCAACAAATACATATTTACAACCGATTTAAAATCATTTTTTCCGTCTATATCTCACAAGCAAGTTTTCGATTTGTTTTTGGAGTTGGGTTGTACACCAACAATATCAAAGCTTTTAACGCATCTTACTACACACAACCGCCAACTACCGCAGGGCGTGGCGACTTCTACGCTTATTGCAAATCTTGTTTTTAGAAAAACAGGCAATAAAATTTCAAATTTTGCGAAAACCAACAATATGAAATTTACAACATTTGTGGACGATTTGACATTGTCTTCAAAGGTTGATTTCAAAGACTGCATACCGGAAATTGTACAGATTATTACTGACGACGGCTATAAAATTAGCCACGGAAAAACAAACTACAAAACTAAAAATCCTGTTATCACAGGTATTGTTTGCCAAAATAACAAGCTGAAACTCAAAAAGAAAACTTACAAAAGATTATCGCGACTGAAAAACGAGGCACTTACCGATGCTTCTAAGGAAAGAAAGTATAAAGGATTATCGTTGTATCGCAAAAGAATTGATGCAACGAATGTGCGTAAAAAACGACAAAGTCCTACTCAAACTTAACCTCTGGCAACGATTCCACAATCCCCACAGTCTCCACACTAAGAGCAATTACGCTCAACAACAAGTCGAGAATATAGCGTGGATTGCCGTTTTTTTTTGTCCAATCGGGAATTATGTTACCAAATCTCCAAGCTCTTGTTTCAAATTATCAATCTTTTCAATGGCTTCCCATTTACTTGTTATCACTTCTTTCACTTTGTCGCTAATTGCTTTTCTGTTATCGGGATTTTTGTCAATAGGCAACATTATCTCTTTCCAGCGGTCTGCAATATTTGGCAAAGTTGTTTCAATCAAAATTTTGTTCTTCGCTTGTAAATGTGTCAAACGATGCGACAACAAATATAACAGATAGTATGGATTAAGCCCGTATTCATTTTTATCGTTTGATACTCGTAAAACTAAAATTTCTCTTGTGTAAAGTGCTTTGGTATCAAATGGAGAAACCATTGCAACGCTTCCTATTCGGTAGCTTCCACGTCTTACATAAACGACATCACCCGCTTCAAGGTCTTTGTTCTTACCCTTCTTTTCAATGTAAATTTCTGTCGTGATTTTTGAAGTTGGATCTTTGTAAACCTCCCAATTTACAATATCTTTAACTCGTATATACGGAATTTCGCCTTTGCCTTTGTATTCGGCAGGTGGCGAACCGTGTCCGTCAAATGCAGTGATAATGCCTTTTTGCATTAGTTCTTTGATTGGTACGAGTTCCAAATTTTCTGACTTGGCTATATCTTCAATCTCCTTGATTTTGTTCTGCCAATAGTATCTCGGAACAAGAATATTTTTTGAGAATGCCGACTTGCTTTTTACCTTGAAACAGTATTTTGAAAATCTCTGTTTTTCATATTCTTCAATAATCAAAGGGATGTCATCCCAAAGTTTTGTTTTGTCAACTTCTTTTTTCTTGAAGTCCCAACGGTAAATTTCCTTTCCTTGATGGTCGTGTCCGATTTCTTCGGCAACTGCCATATTAATTTCTTCTTGCTGCGGACGATTTTTCTCAAGAACAATGACAACACATTTTGCATTGTTGTGTGGTCTGAATGTGTTGTGTGGCAAGTCTAACATCCATGTAACATTGTTGCCTTGCAACATATAGTGCAAAACATATCTTGATTTTGGTGCATGGAAAAAAGTTTCAGGCAAAACGATTCCCATTCGCCCGCCGTCTTTGAGGAGTTTCAAGGAGCGTTCAATAAAAAGAATCTGTATAGTTTCTTCTTTTTTCAATTTGTTGGTTTTTGTAAAAGATTTTCCATCTTTTCTCCATTTATACGCTAAATCAAACTGTTTTAATTTTTCATCGCCTTTTACTTTTATATCTTTGCCAAATGGCGGATTTGCCAACAGAACATCAAACTTGTCTAAGTCTATTTGTTGGCGTGTTGCTGGTTTCCATTCTGCTGACGACTTTAAGCTATCTTCGCAAAAAATTCCACCTTTTCCGTCTCCAAGAATTGCCATATAAGCTTTGGCAACTTTGCTCAAAAAATCGTCTTTCTCTAAACCCTTGATACATTTGATCGCAGAAGATAATTTTTCTTCGTTTAACGCAAGATTACTCCAACCATATTCATCGGCTTGCTTGTCTAATACTTTCCAAATATGTCGCAAGCTTTCAACCAAAAATCCGCCAGTTCCGCACGCAGGGTCAATCAGTAATTCATTTGGCTGAGGGTTTATAATTTCAACCATTAACTTGATTACGTTTCTTGGCGTAAAAAACTGCCCCTGTGCACCTTTTAGCGAATAACCAATGAATGTTTCAAAAGCATCGGCAATAATATCTCGCTCACTTTCTATCAAGCAAAAATTTTGAAGTTCGCCTACAACATACTTAATGCTTTCAGCATCAAGCGTAATGCTATCAGCCACTTCTATAACTTCGCTGTATTTTGTTTTTACTTTTTCAAAGATTTCTATAATTCGTTTTTTGACAATTTTTGTGTCTTCCTCGACACCAACACGGAAAGAAACATCCTCATTTTTTTTTGTAAAACGTTCGTCATAGATTTTGCAAAAAATCAAATTAATCAATTGCTGTGCAATAATTTCATCTCGTCCTGTTCCAGTTGCATTTCCGGCTAAATAATTTCTGATTGAGTTGAAAATTACTTTTAAGTTGTGTGTCGGTTTTAGATCTTTTCGTTTGAATTTCCCAATATCTTCAAGTCGTTGCCCTTTGTTTGGGATGTTCGGGATTTCTTCAAAATGAACTTTGCCTTTGCTCTCAACTTTTTTGAGAAAAATACGCTCACTCCCATTGAACCAAACACCAATGTATGCATTAGAAAATTTTAGATAGTCTTGTAGTTGCGTAATTCCGTCTGTTCGTGTTTTCTTTTTGCACTCAACAATGATGTATTCGTTCGTGTCAATTTTTTTGTTTTCAGAAAATACGATAATGTCCAACGGATACGACTTTGCCGTATCTGACGGGCTTGATTTTACACGGTATTGTGGTCGTGTTTGAATTTGGTTTTTTGAATAACCATAATCTTCCACAAGTTGCCTTGCAAAAATTTGTACTGCTTCTACTTCTTCGGGCGTTGCTTTTACTTGCTCGCCGGAAATATAATCATAAATGTAACCTTCTTTTAGTTTGTCCTTCATCGTTTCAAGAATTTGTTAGCTTTCAAACTCTGATTCGATGCAAACAAAAAGCGTGAATTCGTTTGCTTATTTTCAATTCCCGGTGCCTGAGATGCTACCTAATCCTACTAATAAACACGACAATTCACGCCGTAGCGTGAACTTTCGCAAACTTGTTCTCGTAGGATTCTAAAATTTCTCAGGCTTCGGAATTGAGAGAATAAGAGCCAAAAGCTCAGTTGTTAATATGTGGTTATTTTATATTTCTGTTTTGTGGTTTTGTGGTTTTTTGATGTAAAGATACGATTTTTTTATGAATTGTTTTTGCCCTATTGCTTTTTGACTTTCTCCATTGCTTGCGAAATAGCCAAATCGTCTTCGATTTTCAGCAGTACCAAAACCAATAATTTAAGATACTTAAAATATGCTGTTTCGTGGTGGTTGATTTCGTCAGGGTTTGCTTGCGTTCCGTGCAAATAGCGGTTTCGCAATCTCCAACCGTTTGTGAATTCTTGGTCGTTTAGATAATAATTGAAATAACTTTGTTCGGGCTTGGAAAAAAGTGAACTTTCAAAGAAAACCATATTTTGTGTTTCCATTTGTTTTGCCTCTTCTCGAATTGCAAGTGGGCAACGATAAAAAGACATCACTTCATTGTCATACAAATCTTTAAGAATTCGCACTCTTGCAAGATTAGTAATTTCAATAAAACCGCTTTTGTCTACGGCTACAAGCCCTTTATCAACAAGATAATTTATTTCCGGCTTTTGATATTCCTCATAGTTGTTAAAATTTACCTGTTCATTGAGAATCAATTCAAGAAAATTACTATAACGCTTTTCTTTATATGGCTCTACATAGGTAAGCATAGTTTGGTCTGAAAAAAACAAATGTGAACAATTTACAACCTCTTTATTATTCTCGTTAAGATAGACATATTTGCTTGGGACAAGACTTGGTATCTCCCTCATTTTGTGCGAAGAAGAAGACATTTTTAATAGGTCAAGGTCTATTTTGCCGTCCTCAACAAAAAATTTATACTGTTTTAATATTGATTCAAACTCCGGTGCTAACATTCGCACCTTTTCAAGATAAGATGTGTTTGCCGAAGGCATTGTTATATGAGCATTATCTGCAAAATTGTATTTTTCTTGAAAAATCGAAGTAAGGGCAGTTTGTAAGATGTTTTCCAACACAAGTTCTAAATCATTAACAATCTTACTGTAGGCAACTATTTGAAGGTGTGATGTCGTTTCTGACAAGCCAAATGCGATACCGTGTATGTATTCGTTTTTCGAACGAACCCCAAAAAGCCGTTCCATTGTTCCCATTTGATTTATCTTGCTTACTAAACCAATTCGCCGTTGAGTATCGAGATAAAAAAATAGATTTATGAAATTTTGAAATAGCGAATAATTGTCTGCATTCTGTTTTATATGGTCAGTGCTGTATGTGTACTTTGGTCTTAAATTTTCAAACTCAATCTGAATGATTTTATCTACATCTTCTGCAAAACTAATTTGCACCCCATATTTAAGAACGTTGTTTCTGTTTTCTGTGAACATTTTCGCTGTCATTTCCGCCTCTTTCCTTTTGGCTTTTAATCGTGTTTTGTCAGATATTGCGAAGATCTTTCCTTGATTTTTCAAGTTTGCTATTAACTCAACATAATTCGGATTTGCATCGTCCGAATCAAGATAGTTGAAAATAATGTTTTCTTTATCTTGAAGTGTAAGACTATCGGGCAGGAACATTTCTTTGTCGTGAGAATCTTTCTTTTCTTCGTAGATAGCAAGCAACAATTCTGCACTTTTTGGGTAGGTTATTAAAAAATCTTTTAGAGTAACGTCGTAATGGGAAACTAAATTTTTATAGGTTAAAATGGTTCTTATTACGTGTGGCTCGTTTGATAAAATAGTTGCTAAACTATCGGTAGGTATTCGTTCGTACGTTTTTTGACTATTTACCAACTCCCAAAATGAATTTGTGTAGTCAAATGGTAGTTGTTCGTAGTAAGAAATGAAATTGCTGTCGTTTATTTCCGACATAAATTGTCCCACAACTTTGGCGTACTCGGTTGCCTTTTGTTTGAAGTTAGAAATATCGTCTTCGTTCCAACTTTTCAAATACAATTCATTGTCCAAATACTTCCTTATATTATACAATTCAAGCACATCATTGATATCTTCATACGCAGACTTTGTATCACTTCTTAAAACAGATTCTGCAATTGACAAATGAAATCCGCTCATCATATCACTTTTCGAATAAAATGTTACCCTATCTCGGTCGGAATTATGCATATTTGTTATTCAAAATTTGCTTTTATTTCTTGATTTAACACCTTATCTTCTCCTATTAGTTGCTTGACTAGTTCGTGTACTTGCGTTCTTGGATTATGGGTTGAAAAACGCCTGTCGTTGTACTGTTTTGAAAGTTTTTCAGCATTTTTTATTGCTTGCTCTTGACTGCCGTATTTTTGCAGAATCTCGTAGGTGTCGGTTGCGTTTTTAGCGTACTTGAATCGTTTTTTGTTTTCCCATTTTTTATTCACGGCGGTTTCGATTGCTTTTTTATATTCTGTTCTTCTTATAGCAGTTGGTCGGTAGTTGAAATGCAACAAGTACCATAATTCGAATGCCTCGTTGCTCCAAGCACAGCCGATACCGTTTGTTTCGGCTTTTTTGATAGCAGAATTAAAATCCTTGTCTGGAAAACTATCTTTGTCGAAAACCGCCCAAACTCTGTTGTACCTGTTTGGATTTTTGCTCCTAACTTTTATTGCTTCCTCAACGACTTTCAAAGTATTACAGCCTGTTCCTTCGCAAATTATTTCAAAGATAACATTTCCAAATTTGTTTTTGAAATTTTCGAAATAATTCGGCTCGGTTTTCTCGCCCTCGCAAACAATTAGAAAGAAAATTTTTATTTCTCTCGGCTTTCTTTCTACGCTACTTTTTCTGAAACGTTTCAAGATGGCACTATCTATTTTTTGTACTCTTGCCATAATCTGAAATGTTAAAGATTAGTAATATATGGAATTGCTCCGTAACGACCTGCAATATAGTTTTTTTCTAAATTTGCATCTTTGCGAACTTTTGTGCCATCTGCAAAAACGAAATCGTCGAGTGAATACAAATCGGTTTGTTCGACCTCGTCTTTTTCGGTAAACCAAACTTGGTCACGACGGAAAATATCGGTACTCAAAAGATTGGTGTCGTGAGTAGCAAAAAGTAACTGTGCGTTGTTCGGGTTTGTTTCGGGCGAGTTGAACAGTTTGATGATGTGCATTGTAATTAACGGATGCAGTTTAGAGTCTAATTCATCAACAATCAAAACTCTGCCGTTCATCAATGTATCGAAAATTGGGCCCGATAAATCAATTATCTTCTTTGTGCCTTCTGATTCGTATCTTTCTTGTTGCCAAGAAATCGTTCTTGTTGCCTTTCCCTGTTTGTTATAGACATTATGAACGGTATTTAGAGATACCATTTTTTTGCCAGACATATCTTTAATTATTTCTGCTCTTACGCTACTTGGCATATCTTTCGGCAAGCCGGCAGGTGTAAATTCTGTTTCGACAACTTCGATGCCCTTGAATCCTAATTGGAGTTTTTTGAAAAAATCCATTGACTCCTTACTGCCGTCTAATTCCGATTGAAACATTCTTACAGAAAAGTCGCCATATCCTGTGTGTTCAATTCCAGACACAGTATTGAAGTCAAAGAAGCAATCCATTACTTGTTTTGCGATTTGACCGTTTTCGTCTGCTACTTTTGATAAAAACAGACGATTGTCATTCGTCTTTCCTTCTAAACCTTTTCCCTCTTTGAAACAGTTAGAAATACCGATGCCTTCAGGCGTACGAATAAACAAATGTTTTTCTGTTCTTGTATTTTTACGGACAAACAACCATTCGTTAACAACTTTTGTTTGGTTGTATTCAAACCCATATCTGAATCGTTTACCGTCTTTGATAAAAATGATTTCAAAGAAAGTGGGTTGGTCTCTGTTCTCTGTTGATAGTAAAAATGGCGAATAGTACAATTCGTCTGAAAAGTTAAGTTTTATTGATTGAAATATACACTCTCTCATTCTACTAAACGCTTTGATCAAATTGCTCTTTCCACTTGAATTTGCACCATAAACCACAATAGAACGCAAAAGATTTTGTTTTTCAACCGTAAAGAAATTATCTTTCAATTCCGAAACACCGCCTCGTGCCTCAAAATTGAGAGTTCTTTTTTCGTTAAATGAGAGGAAATTTCCAACTGTAAATTCGACAATCATAGTTTTGATATTTGAAAATTTTCTGCAAAGATACGAATAATTTTATTCAAAAACAAGGAAAAGGTGTCACTTTTTGAGATTTTTTCTCAAATTTCAATGCGCTTGCTGTGTGCGGAATTTGCCTTTATACTACCTGCCGGATATTCAAAATGTAATTTTCCTTGCTTTCCATAATTATCTTATAGCCCCAATCGAGTAGTTCTTTGTCTATAGGCTTTCCGTTTTCATCGCTGTTCCACAATACATATTTCCGAATACCGGAAACGTTTGACATCTCGTCTGTAATTTTGATTGCTCTCATAGTTTGGGGTGTTATTTCTTTTTATCTTTTAACTTTTTAATTTCGGCTTTTTGCTGAATTATTATTTCTTTTTGTCGCTCAATCTCTTCTGTTTTCATATTTACTATTTCTTGGAAATGTCCTGACACTCCTTGTAAAAGCTCAATGGTATCCTCCAACTCTTCAACTCTTTTTGCCATCCATTCAGGTATCGGCACACCGCCCCACTCATGCTCTCTTTTGTACCAATTCGGATCGTGCCAAAACTCCTCACCGTCTTTATACATATATTCACCTCCTCCTGTAAGCAACCATTCCATATTGAGTCCGGGATACTTACTCGATATTTTTTCTGCCATTTGGAAGCTAATTTTCTTTACTTTTGAAATGTGTCCTACTGTTATACCTACTGATTTTTCAAACGCATTTTGCCCCATCTGTAATTGTCTCAAAAAGCGCAGCAAGCGCTCTTTTGACCCTTCTTCTGTTTGTTTTTTCGAAGCTTTAGTTGATTTCATTTCGTTTCGTTTTTTAGACAACACTTGTTCAAAATTTTCATTTCACTCACAGTCAGCAATATACCTGCGAAGACACCTTTTGCTTTACATAATTATGCAACATTTCGGAAATAATTGCTTATCTTTGCAAAAAAATTGCTTTTTATTTACCACAAATAATTCGCTACAAAGGTACAAAAAAAAAACGAAACAGCCAAAATAATTATGAAAAAAAACTATCAAATAAAATCCGTTCAACAACTAATCGACTACAAAACCAAACGGCTCGAATACACTCGAATTCCCTACTTACGGGAAGTTTTATTGAAAGACATTGTAGATCTCGAGCAAATCGAAAACCTATTTTCCTCTGAAAAGAAAGAGAAACATCAACTCGAACAAGACTATGCCGAACTGTCCGCTGAGAACGACCGATTGAAGCTCGTGCTAAAATTACATAGACTTTCCGACGATGAAATTTTCTACTACTCTATAATGCCATACGAAAAATTGCTCCGCCTTGCGAAACGAGCCTTGTTTTTGGGCGAGTACAAAATCCCGCAGGCTTTTCAAACAACTAAAAAATCCACAGATGCATAGTAAAACCGACATCATCAAGAAAACCATCGAAGCCAAATACGATATCGTTTTTGATATCGAAACGTTCAAGGTAAGATTCAAAAAGAAGGACGAGAAAGATTTTGCCGACATCACCCCCGATGTTGTAAAAACGTTTCGTGCCGACTTGCACGACAACGGCATATCTGTAACGCCTACTGACATAAGAAAAGCATTGAATATGACTTTTTTCGACAAAGAAAAAGATTTGGTGCAATCCGAAGAAATCGAGATGTTTTTGGATACGTTTATGGAATCTCGCTTCAACACAATCAAGCAAAAGCCGGAGTATCGTATTTATGGGGAAGAAGACTTTGTGCCGGTTGGGAAGTTTGACATAAACTCTATAAATCGCAAAATTCGTTCCAAAGGTCTGAAAACCTCGAAGGAGGCGTTGAGCGATATTCTACACTCCGATTATTCCGTCAAGGTTAATCCGATCAAGGATTACTTTGAGCAATTGCCGGAATACAGCGAGACTGAGGGCAACCATATCCTTGAATTGGCAAATACGGTTGAGGTCGCCAATCCCGATAAGTGGAACGAATATTTGAAAAAATGGTTAGTCGCAGTCGTGGCAAATGTAATGATTGACGAGAATTGCAAAAACCATACGATGCTTGTCCTAACTGGCGAACAAGGAACGTTCAAAACAACTTGGCTTGACAACCTTTGTCCAGAAAAACTCAAACGGTATCTTTTCACAGGAAAAATCGATCCGTCGAACAAAGACACACAAACCTATCTTGCCGAATTTTTCTTGGTTAATGTGGATGACCAACTCAAACAGCTCAACAAGAAAGACGAAAACGATTTGAAAAATATGATTACAGCTCCGAACGTAAAATACCGTCGTCCTTACGACGCCTATCTTTCGGAATATCCGCACGTTTGCTCCTTTATGGGTTCGGTAAATGGCAACGATTTCTTGACTGATCCGACAGGTTCTCGTCGCTTCTTGGCATTTGAAGTCGTACAAATTCATATTGAAAAAGCCAAAGCGTTGAATATAGATTTAGTTTGGAAACAAGCCTATCATTTATTCAAAACTGGCTTCCGCTATTGGTTTACTGGCGAGGAAATCGAGCAGTTGCATATATCTAACAGCGATTTTCAAATGATTAGCCCGGAGGAGCAATTTTTGCTCAAATTCTTTGAAAAGCCTGAACGTCGAGATTTGGCAACGCACGAACTACAGCCTGCTGAAATTTTATCGAGAATTCAAGCAGAAACAACTATTCATCTTCGTCTGAAACAGCTTGGCGAAGCACTCCAAAAGCACGGTTTCGAGAAATGGCGTAAAACCGACAAAAATATTCAAAAATGGGTGTACTCCGTAGTCAAGCTTGAATACGATCAAATCCGCAATGGAGAAACGACACAAAAAGAATCGGCATGGAATGACTTAGTATAAAAAACGGTTAAATGGTTTTGTAGATTTTATCATAGCAGTCATAGCAGGGCAAAAGTTTTGACTTTGGAAAAACAGCCCTGCCACCATGCCAAGTAAAAAATCGAAACCTAACAAACACAAAAAAAATCTAAAATCAGAGTAAGGCAAGATACCTTTTAGCGCACCGCGAAAAGGACTTGCCCATTTCTCCCGATGGTCGCATTGGGAATAAAATCAGAAAAGATGGAAACAAAAAAAACTGGTCGTCGGAAACTTGACGAGCATCTAAAAAGAAAACCAAGACGTGTTTGGCTCAGCGATTCGGAATATATTCAGGTATGTGCCAAAGCCGATGTCGCCAAAATGCCGATTGGGTATTTTATTCGTGAGGCTTCTTTGAACGCTGAGGTCAAAGAGTGGATATCGTCTGAGGATATGGCAGAAATCAAAGGTTTGCGAACAGCGTTGAACAAGCTCGGAGCAAACTTTAACCAAGTGGTTGTGATGTTACACCAATATGGGAGTTTTCCCGAACTGTACAGCAACACACAAAAAGCATTGGGCGAATTAGACGGACAAATCAATCAACTTCTAAAAAAACAAGCACCATGATTGCAAAAAACATTTCGACAAAAACCAAAACATTCTCTGGAGTGGCTAAATATATCGCTGATGAATTGAAAGATGCCGAAATCATCGCAATCAACGAAAGTCTCAGTGCGGATACAGAATCAATGGCGATAGACTTCGAATTGCAGGCGTCAATGAACAATCGTGTTGCCGACAAAAACAAGATTGGACACATAACGCTAAGTTGGCACAGAGACGATTCGCAAAAACTGACAAGTCCGTTTATGGCGGAACTCGCACAGGAGTATATGAAAGAGATGGGCATTGAAAATACGCAGTTTGTCGTAGCACGGCATTTTGACACCAAAAATCCGCATTGTCATATACTTTTCAACAAGATAAACAACGACGGCAATCTGATTTCGAGCCACAAGAATTTCAAGAAAATTTATCGAGTGTTGGAAAAGATGCGAAAAAATCATGGCTTGAAATTCACAGAAGGCAAGGAAAACGTGCAAATCAACAATCTGATTGGCGACCAAAAAGCCAAGCACGAAATCTACTTGGTGGTGTCGAAGTGTCGTAGCGAAAGCAAGAGTGTCCCCGAAATGATAAAGAAATTGAAACAAGAAACTGTCGGTGTTAAGCTGAAAACAAAAGACAATACGGATGTTGTCGAGGGAATTGTTTTTGAAAAAGATGGCTATACTTTTTCTGGCAGTAAGATCGATCGGCAATTTTCTTACGGCAATCTGTGCAAGTATTTTGAAAAACAACAGCAACAAGAGCAGTCGCAAACTACCGACTATTCGCAGGGCTTTGACATTGATATACTGCCCGACTTTGAGAATGTTACGGGTGGCGTGAGCGACCTTGCGATGGGCAGAAAAAACGAGGTCGTCCACGAGGAAAAGAAAAAACCAAAAAAGAAACCACTTGTTTATAAACCATCATTCTAAATCTTACAACTATGGCACGAACAACGATTGATCACAAAAAAATCGCAGAAACACAGCAAAAGGTGTGGTCTGCACATATGGCTCGTGTAAAAAAGGGTTTCAAAAAGGTTGTCCAAAAACAAGCCGAATGCTACGAGCAGCAACTTGTCGATAAGGGTTCTAAACACGCTGAGGAAACGGCTCGTATCATTGAGAAAAGCAGGTCTAAACTTGCCAAAGCACACACGAAAAAACTTATTGAAATCCCTCTATTTTGGAAAATTTGTGTGCCTATCGTGATAGTTCTATTTGTTTCTGTTTGGCTGAATGTATCTCTTTTCAAAGAAACTCGAGTGCTGAAAATTGACGGTATAATCGTCGAATATTTTCTTATTGTAGGAAGTCAAGGTGCAATAAATGAAATCAATAAAATTCGGTCAGATGTAGAACACAGAAACAAAACGATAGAATTCATCAGAGAACACAAAAGTATAAACCAATTAAAACAATAAGACTATGAACATTTTACAACTATCAAAAGAAATCCCAAATCTAAAAGTCGAAGTTTTGGCAAAGGATTTGGTCGTGGCAATGGAAACGGTTGCTACAGGCATTATCGAGCGTTACGAGAACGTCGAAGAGCCCGAGCAGTACTTAACCCGAAAGGCAACAGCACAAATGTTGGATGTGGATTTATCTACGCTTTGGCGGTGGGATAAAGAGCAGTATTTGGAAGTTGTTAAGATAGGCGGTAAGCGACGACACAGGCTTTCCGATATCAAGCGAATTTTGGGCGTCGAAGCAAAGCAAGTACCCGAAGAATAGCCAAAGCCACAAAACAGCAAGAAGCACCTCAATTTGGGGTGCTTTCTATTTTAAGTGGTGCAAATGTGGTGCAAAACTGAAAAGCAAAAAGCCTAAACGTTTCATCTATTAACGCTTAGGCTTTTCCTTTGCAGGGACGGAGGGATTCGAACCCCCACCAACGGTTTTGGAGACCGCGATTCTACCCTTAAACTACGTCCCTGGGTAGGATAGCTTGGTGGCTACCCTTTTTTTGTAATATAGGGGCGTATGCAATACGCCCCTACATACATCGGATTTCGTTTGGACGCTAACGTCCGTCAACGAAACTATTCAAGAATTTCAGTTACCTGACCTGCACCTACCGTACGGCCACCCTCGCGGATAGCGAAACGAAGTTGCTTGCTCATTGCAATCTCTGCAATCAAGTGA
>Ga0209755_10003806_pt1 | contig 18469 bp, 15 predicted proteins | sample TergutCo191P1_FD_187301 | JGI IMG/M metagenome (GOLD analysis project Ga0209755, IMG submission 187301) | Cornitermes sp. P1 segment gut microbial communities from Petit-Saut dam, French Guiana - Co191P1 (SPAdes) (version 2) | ecosystem: Host-associated > Arthropoda: Insects > Digestive system...
GTAAAACTTTTGTTAAGTGCAAATCCAGATCTGGAAATTTCAACAAAGGTAAGTTGTTTATGACTACAACATGTAGTAGGAAATAACTGGATATATATATATATATATATATATATATATATATATTATCAGCACACCCACTACTTAATTGTGCTGACAGAGTATGTATTTATGTATATTTTGGGTACAGATGACAAACGATTACATGCTCTCTTGGCAGTTAATTGCAAGTGTTTATCTTGTTATGAGTGGCGGTACTGTTAGTTGTGAGCTATATTGCCAAAGTTCACAGATCCTTACTCGCTGAACAGTACGTTACAGATTTCTGAAGTCTTAGCAATATGGTGTACATATATGCAATACCATTGCCCAAAATCAGCATCAGCATTAAAAGTAGCTTAAATAATATCTAGCCTAGTTCTTCAGGCATTGTAATGTTCTTTTTGTTGTTTTTATTATTCATTATCACCTTTATGCAGGGTATTTACAATAATATAATATACCTGGAACAGACCATTTTTCTAGGGTATGTACTGTTGCAGCTATTTAGCAGTTACAGTTCTGTTGTCGTCCTCGTCACTACCACTGTTTCTCTCTCTCTCTTTTTTTTTGTTTTGTTGTTGTTAAGTTTCATCTGTTTAGGTGGTTTTCAATGAGTACAGATCATTGACCCAGTACTTTCTATTCATTATTAGTCTAAAAACTTTTACACTGTATGGCATATATTGAGTACTGAGTATTACTGCTTTCTGCATGAGACTAGAGTGTAGACTGAGCAGTTTCAAATTGTCATGTAATTTATTTGGGATAATACCCTTTGTGGATAGTACTGATGGTGCTATGTAGACTATATTCAGGTGCCATATCCTTTGTTAGCTCTTCTTCAACATGAACGCAAGACATATACCAACTGCTGTATATACAAAGTAGTACCTCCTGATGATGAGCAGTAAGCCTGCTCGAAACATGCAGAGGTTAATTATTGAAATAAAATGAAAGTAAAAAGTGCAGCCTCTTGGTTCATATTGTACAGACTCTGAGTTAAATTGCCATTATTGTATGCATTTTTGAGGAACTGTGTGACTTTGTTTCTTGTTTTGGAAAAGCTTGATTAGAGGAATCACTGATCTATTGTTTAGGATGGAGATACTCCACTTCTAAGAGCAGTGAGGATCAGAAATATTGAGATTGTGCAGCTTCTGCTTGACAAAAAGGCAAAAGTTTCAGCAAGTGATAAGAAAGGAGACACTGCTCTTCATGTAGCAATGAGAGCCAGGTCAAAGGTAATGATATGTGTTATATTAATCATAAAATTAAGCAAGAATAAGAATTACAGAGGTTTGCAGTGTAATGATTCTTCATAGAAATTGCAGTAAAATCTGTAGCTAAGATAATATGGGTTTAGTTAAAAAGAGTGTAATGTACCTGTTAATACATTTACTGTATTTTAGATTTGTTACTATTATATCGTGGACCTTATCTATTCATCTTTGGGGTGTTATTCTTGGACAAGAGAAAACATCTTATATGACAAAACTTATTCAGTAAGTCCACAAGTAATTCAGCCTTTTTCTGTTCCAGGGTATAGCTGAAGTACTTCTAAGGAATCCTAAAAATGGCCCCCTTTTATACCGGCCAAACAGATCGGGAGAGACCCCATACAACATTGACATGAATCATCAGAAAACTATTTTGGGTCAGATATTTGGAGCTAGTAAGTCAAAATCACAAAGATGCTAATTAATAAGACAGTAGGAAATTGTTGTCTCACACACTCACTTCCTCTTGTTTCCTGAATTTATTGCTAATGGACATGTAACCAGCCAGCTATTATCGCATCTTGTAGGTAATGACCTGTATGCATTACTAGTAAGCAATGAGTCTTACCTGACTTTCAGTTGTTTCATTGTGAAGCCTGACTGCACCCCCTGTCCCCCAGATGGTCAGCACTGGGTGCATTCAGTGTCCTGCACCCAGTGCTCCCCAAGTGGTCTGCACTTGTTACAGGGTTCTGACTACAGCCAGTGTTCCCCAGGTGGTCTGCAATGGGTTCAGATCACTGACTGCACCAAGTTTTCCCCATATGGTCTGCACTGGGTAGAGGATACTGACTACACCCAATGTTTGCCATGTGGTCTGCACTGGGTACATATTACTGAACTCTGAGAGCTTACTGTGGGCATAGATACTTTGTGCAGCCATATAACTTATCATGTCACCCCCTGATGATGCGATGGTGTAGACAGAGACTGCCTTGGAAGTGCTGGAGCTTACTTCCACATTCACTGTCTCAGTACCCAAGAAGACTTAATTCCATATTCATAGTCACCATGACAGCTTGATTTGTTACAGCTTCAAAGTGAAACTCCATTGCATTTGTGTATCACGTAGATTTACAAAGAAGAAACACAACACTTTTTGTTACTATATATATCATCATCTAAAATGTGTGATGTATATGTAATAGAAATTGGTTGAAAGTTCATTTTATGTTTGTAAACCTAATTTTCAAATCTTACAATACTAAGTATTATGTGTTTGTTTCTAGGGCGATTAAACACAAATGAAGACAATGAAAACATGTTAGGATATGACTTGTACAGTAGTGCTTTGGCAGATATCCTTAGTGAACCATCATTATCATTGCCTATAACAGTTGGCCTGTATGCCAAATGGGGTAGTGGCAAGTCCTTCCTGCTGAACAAACTGAGAGGTGTGTATGTCATTGGTGGAATGTCCTTGTCTTTTAGTGCAGTAATTGAGAAATAAATACTGGTTTGACTGTAGTAGTCCTCTTGTTGCTAAAATGGTATCTTAATAGTGTGTTAAAAGCAAGTACAGTCATGTCTAGTACTAATGAAATGTAATGAAACAGAACAATGCCCATGCATATAATGGACTAAAATAATGTCATATGATATACTGTAATTGTGGAACCATTCATCGATGAACAAGTATGTCTTGTGTCAAGTAGTTTTCAGAACATACAATTTTTTCATTTCCTAGTGTTAAATGTAAACATTTTCATTTCATATACATAAATTTTTTTTTCTTTCACTAATTCCTAAGACACTGTGAATTTACTAAAATAGTCAGTTTTTAATTCAGATTGGCTGCCAAAGATTATTCAGACAAGTTTCTTGTGGTCTTCCTCATTTTGTCCAAGTAAACAGCATGACAAGTATTTTAAACTAAGCCATGACCATTTTTTTTAACCATTATATTTATTACCTGTGCTAAGGTTTGTGTAAAACATCCTATTTTTTAAGTGTGTTATTTAATTATGCTATCAATTACTAAGAATATTTAGCATCAGTAATAGATTAATGAATGAATGAATGAATGAATGAATGAATGTGGAGCATTATTGGAATGATTCTGATGGGAAAACTGAAGGACTCAGAAAATAACATGTCCCACTGCCACTGTATCACAAATGGTACATGGACTGGCCTGGTATTAAACCTGGGCCTCTGTGTTGAGTGGACAGTGACTAACTGCCTAAGACATGACACAGGTTGAATCTGTTATTGATTATAAAATAAGCAGTTATGTGATCATGTTAAATATGTCTTTTTTATCATATATTTTTATGCTTTCTAGAACCTACTCTGATATCATTCAGGGGTTTAATTGTAGGTTAATTGTTCTGCAGTCACGCAGCAGTGTGAGCTGTAATTTAAAACTTTTTGTAATTTACATCAGTTGAATATCCCAAAATTGACTTATTGACTTCTAAGTTACTTGTATTTATAATATGTGTTATGACAGGCTATCCTCGTATGTCAAAATTGTATGCATTTTATAGTGTGGTGATTAGGGGAAGACATTTTTATTTTTTAGTGTAGTGATAGGGGAAGACTTTTACATTTAAAGAGTGTTCCTTGTAGCAATTCTGTATGTAAAATACTGGTCAGATTATGAAGGGTAAGTTGGAATCGATATGGCAGAAAGTATTTGTACACAATTTTAAGATACTATCTTGAATTTGAGTGGCTGGTCTAAGGGAAGCCATGAAACATGAGATAGGAGAGACATTCCACTGACTGAGATATTGGTAATGTTAATATGGTAAAAAAAAAAAGCTTTATTTTCATTTGATGTTCAGGTGACAGTACATCATGATAAATTCTTATAATAAAACCAACTAGATGCCCTAATTTCTTACATTTATTTTGGAATAAAACTCTACATATTTCGGACAGTTCCTCTGTCCATCATCATGAGTTTTTCACTGTACACACAGCAATGGTGTATGTCATACAGGTTTGCTGACAGCTTGTGAGTGGAACCAGGATGGAACCAGTTCCGTCCTGATCCTGTTCACAAGCTGTCAGCAGATCTGTATGACATATACCATTGCTGTGTGTACAGTGAAAAACTTGTGATGATGGACAGAGGAACTGTACAAAACATGTAGAGTTTTATTCCAAAATAAATTTGAGAAATTTATGTATCTCATTGGTTTTATTATAAGACTTTATTTTCATGCAGGTTTTATCTTATGTAATACTTTTTTTTTCTCTCTCTCTCTCTGTCTAGAGGAAATGAAGAACTTTGCCCGTCAGTGGGTGGATCCAGTATTCCAGTTTTCATCTCTTTTATTTTTAGTTGTTGTACACACTGCCATTCTTACTGGTATGGTAATTGGTTTGGCAGTCAGGTCGTGGATAATTGGTGTATGCTCAGGAGGTGGATTGGTTCTTCTGTGTTACACATTCCTAGTACTTGTTTGGTATTGCAATCAAAGGTATGTAGTCTGTTGGTCTCCTTTTGCAGGAGTTAGTCATGCTGGTTGTATTTTGCATTGTCATAATCTGAGAATTTAAAATACAGCCATTGTTAAAGATTCTGCATTGCAGAGATATATATATATATATATACACAGTATCCTAGACAACATCAGGAGTACCTTCTGTTTGGCACTTGCAGTGATGATTAGGGTTTCAGGGAACACCTTGCAGTTGACTGTTATGTGTTCCAGAAATATACCCATTTACTGATTTTCAGTTCCTGCAATATACAGCACAGAGTTATTTGTATCTTCCATGTATTGAAGAATGACAGGTTCACTTTTGTATTGTTGGAGCCCCTGGCATCAAAAATACCGTGGCTTTAATTCGTTGCAAAAAGCTTAGCCATAGCTGCCCTCCAGGGAGGTGTAACTGTTCTAGAATTTTGTTAGCAAGTATTCCTAGTTCAAATCCTGGTGTACAGTGTGTGTAAGCAACAGTTTTCGGTTAAGGAGGCCACCATGTGCTTTTCTTACAAGCAAACCTTTACAAGTTGGAACAGTCCTGAGATGCAATGGAGCTGGGTGGACACAAGAGTTTTGCTGATTTAAGACAGAATTTTAAGAGGCTGCAGGAAAATCAGACGTGTTCTTGAAGCCTGATGTTTAAATTTCATGTACCTTAAGCCACTGAATTAGAGCTAAGATAAATATGTGGACCAGCAGCACACAAATCATGGTTCTCAGGACACCCAGGTGTTAAATGGTAGCACCTAATATTTGTAGGTCTTTAGTATGGAACTTGTGTCATGTTACTCTTCTGGTGAGTAAAATTTTGAGATGGGTCCACATTTTTTGGAAGAACTTTGTACCAGACTAACTCTAAAGTATGTCTTGTTTATCACTGTAAGCTAAGTAACTCTTAGTGTTTGTAGACTCATTAAATTGCTGTCTTTTTGTATCATTGTTTCTCTAACTTATTAATACATTATCCTGAAGTGTTTGCTACATATATTTAATCTACACTAAAGTTAACTGCTTCCCTGGTATGAACATGGAAGCAGTGTAGCATGAGACTGCAATTTTATGACACAGGCACTTTATCCTGTTAGCTGGACACTGCTGCTGCTGCTCATTCTGCCTTGATAGTGAAGCACCTGGCAAATCTTGGCATGGTGGCAATCAGCAACCTATTTTATTCACCTGACTCATGCCAACTGACTTTGTATATTCTGTAAAGTGAAAATTACCCTCAGAGGAACGAGATTTCATTACATTGAGGGCATCAGGTAGAACATAACCACCAAATTAAATGCATGTCCTTTGCATTCCTATGAAGACTTGTTTTCACATCTTTTGGAAAGATAGTCACAAGAGATTGCCTTGAAGAAAATAAACATATTTGTTCCTAGTTCATGTATATCTGTTGTTTCAGGCAGAGTCCTGGAGCCATATTGTTTGACCTTGTAAGAAATAAAATCTGAGGTGTTTGAACATGCCACTTCCTTATCCCAGGGTGCAGGTGGCCTAAGAATTTTAGCAGAATATTTTGTCCCTAGTGGAACAGTAGACATTGGTTCAGAATGCTAAACACTATTGTTGTCATTCATTTGACCAAAATTGCTAAGTAATGATCACTAGGTCTGTAACTGCAGACTTCCATATGGATGAAGTTAATTAGAGTGTTTTAAGTTGATTTTTTATTACTGCTAAAAATTTGTTTCTGTGTAGCTAACAGATGATTTCTATCAGTGTTACCAATCAGAAAAATTCATGCTGCTCACACACATACATAGATATTGTGGCTCACAGTTGGAAAAATGTGACACCGGTTTTAAATAATTTTTAATGATCTTCAACAAATTACTCCTGAACAAATAATGTTCTGTATCTTGTCACACATTAGGCACTTCTTTCACAGTATGAAAATTATTAATATACAGTTTTTTTTAAGTTTGTTATTTCTTCCCTCTTGGTGAAATTAATAGGCCTTGTGCTATTTCTGATGCAGGTATGACTGGTATTGGCCATACAACTTCCATGTATATGTTACTTGTAAACTGAATTCTCTGAAGGTAATCTTGCAAGTGATGTTTTGTCATCCACCTGGGTCTAGTTGGAATGATGGTCTTACTGCTCAGCCTATTAGGTATGTCATATTTTAACCTTCAACTATCATTTAGAATGGCTTTCCATACATGAGAATGTGAATACTTTGTGTTAAAGGTTAGTAATTCCCATATATTACTTTAAATGGCACTTGTTGTGCTAGAGTTATTGATGGTGGTACTTGTCATGTTGAATTGCTGTATTTTAGTCCCCTATTTAATCACATAAGCCTTAGCTTAAGAAACTAGCATGTGAATAAACTGAAATGTTAATGAGACTAGGTTCAGTTGTCTTACTGGTGGGTTTTTGTAGTTCTTACTTCCTCCAAGTAGTGGGTGTGAAACATTTGCATTCATTTCAGTACTGACGTCTTCCTAAATTTGATATATCATTTTATCTTTAAAAAATCTGTAGATTCCATCAGGTGCTTGAGAGATGTGGTTGATTTTCAGTAAACAAGTAATGAAAATTAATAACAGTATGTTTGTACAGAACAAAAACCTTTGTTTCTGTTCTAAAAATGTTTAAAACCTACCATATAAATCTAAACTTGAATGTGGTTTTCATTCTTTTGTCTTTTTGTTTTATTAGTAGAGGATTTTGTACCAATGACTATTTATGCATTTCTCTAACAAAGACTTTCAAAGTTATTAACAGCACTCCATGAAAGAATTATAGATGCTTCCTACAGAATTAAATTTACTCTGTAGGTAGTGGGTGGCTGTGAAGTCAAGGTCTCCAACTGTTTGAATTCACAAATGCGTGACGGTGTAAGTAGCAATCTCTTGTTACATGCATCGATGATTTTTGAAAGAGTGTGAGGTTGAGAACTATGATACATTGTGGGAAAAGTCTATGTTTTAATTTATATGCTGCCCTTACTTATTGTTAGGTTTTACTTCACTGATCAGACAAGAGTGAGTAGCACAACTGGAGGGGAGAATTCTGTGGTGCAGATGCTAGGCTCTCTGTATGACTCAATAGAGAATGATTATGGTGCATTTCCAACACGACTGTATAGAGCGTTCAGGCCTAAATCAGGTAACTGTGTAAAGGACTTAATGGATAATGTAGTATGTGTTGTCAGTATTATTGTTATTATTGTTACTTGTTGCTTATGATGTTGATGCTCATGTTATTGATGTTTATACCATTTTGATTACACATTGGGGAGTTGTGATGAGCTAATCATGTGTTGGACATGGACAGAATAAATTAGTACAAATTATCCAAAATAACTGTGCTTGGACTGGAAGGTTCACAGCAGGATGTGACAGGAGGCGTTAGATTTCAGATTTAGAGTTAGATTAGCATTTGGGTTTGATCCCTTACAGTCCTGATGCAGCTAGGCCTTATAAATGAGCCCTTTGTGCCCCATAATCTGATACCAGCTCAGTGGAGCCCTGCCCTGTTCTTTGCAAAAGTTCCAGATGGCTCCCAGACTTAACTTTTAATATCCTCTGGGTGCAAGGAAAGGAACCCAGATATGCATTTTCTTTTTCTCTCAAAAGTCCCAGTAAACAAACACCCTCCAGGTTCCGCAACAGGACCCCAATAGAGAGAGTTGTTCATTTACGGGGCCATTTTTTCCATGTCTCTGACAGGAGGCCTTTGTCGAGGAAATGTTGAGTCATCTGATTTAAATTCTGTAAAGAGAAAACATAAGTAATTGTTAAGTAAAATGTGTACTTAAAATGTGCATTGTCCCTTTGTGTGAGATAAATATTTCACTTTCTTCTTTGTGTGAATATATGCAGGCAGAATATTTTATTTGGCTTTCGAACTTTCTGATTAAAGAGTTAGTGTGACTTAAAAGAGTACTTGAAAGTTGTTTCAAGTACTTTACTGCGTATATGGAAACTGGTTGGTACTTTAAAATCTGAGTGTTTGTTTGAATGTTGTAAAATGATGGATAAGATTGGTAACAAAATAATTGCAATTAATACTTGGAATAGTTTCTATTTTTTACAAATACCTAATTGATGTTTGGAATTACATTGTTTGTAAGTTGAACAGATGTGTAAATAGAAGTGGAATTTCCATAACAGAGACAAAACAGCAAAGTGGAATGAATATTCTTTTACAACATTGTATGTTGATGTTGTTAATACCTAAACTAATGTCTTATATTACTCCTTTGCAGTAAAATCAACATCATCTTGGAGATGGCGACGGTTATGCTGTTTGCCTTATGTGGTGATATTTGAGATAGGCTTCTTAAGTTTTCTAATTGGGATCTCAATCCTGACTTTGTACCTTTTAACGTATGAGACTGATCCCACTTCTGAGTAAGTTGCAATATTTTAAGTATGATTTTCAATTGATTGTATTTCTATTTTGACAGTGTTTTAAAGTCTCCACAGAAAAGTAAATAGAATACCGTTATGTAAAATTTTTATACATTTCAAAGTATGAAAAATGGTTTCTGCCCATGTTTGAAATTTTGAATTTATTATGTAAATATTTGAACTAACCAAGGCTGTGAACAAAGCCTTCTTCATTCTGCTCTGTCTTTCCATAAGTACTTCTGTCTGTGTCCAGTATTGTTGTGTCATCTTTTGTATATACTCACCCACCTTTTCTCTCTTTGTAGTGGAAGTGAGGATTTTCATCATGTTTGTTAATGAAGGAGAGCTGAGAAATGCATAGAATATTGCAGTGTTAATCTTGAATAGAAGAGGGCAGTTGGGAGACTTAGGCATTGATGGGATTAAAATGGACTGTAAATCCTTTGGCGAGGGCTTTTGAATTTTCATGTCTACTGTGTCCCGCAGTAGTATTTTTGAAAACCAGTAAATTTTAAAATTGCCACATTGACATTTTGTTCAAATGGAATTTTTTCAGCCATAAATGCAGTGTGCGTTGTACAGCACCTTTAATTTGTATGCATTTTTATGCTAATGTACAGTTTAGTGTTGTTCATGTAGCTTCTAAAAATAATTTTATGCTCTCTTTTAACGTACAGGACTGCAGTACTTGAACGCACCACTGCTCAGGTGATTCTTGTTACAATTGGGTTGCTGCTTTGTGTGGGCATTATAGCTAACCTTTATACATGGGCACAGATGCTTCAAGCACTTGTGTTCTCACAGAGACGTCACCTGCAGCGAGCTATAGCACATCTTGATACTCTAAAATCTGAGGGCTTCCTTCAAGCATTACGTTCAGAGGTCACCCTTATGACTGAAATGGTAATAGTATCTAATGTACTCATTATGCTAGTATATAAGACATAGTTTCTTACTGTGAATGTCGTCTTAATGATCATGGTATGTCTCACACAGAGGTGCATCTTGTACTTAGGAAAGTAATGATTATAATTATATAAATTGTAGAATGTGTTTACTTTCATTAATAAATAAATTGGTTGTAATTAGTTAATACGTAATGAATTCTTGCTCATAAAAGATATTTGAAAATGTACTAGAATGAATATTTCATATTATCTCTTTCCTGAATCATTGTTTGTCTCATTAGAGAGGTGTATTTGTTATACACCAGTGAATTCAGGACACAGGAAGGTGAAGTGAAGTGTAGTGATGTGAGGTGAAATGAAGCAGTAGGAAATTTAAATGGGGTTAAGCCAAATGAGAGAGTATTGAAGTATAGTTGGGTGAAGTTTAAGTGGGAAGATGTGTAGTTGGGTGAAGTTTTAAATGGAAAGAAGTGAAGTGTCAAAAATTGTAGTGAAGTGGAGTGAAGGTCTTAGTAACAGAATGTCTATCATTATTAGAAGATATACAGATCATATATGGGTGTTTCATTTATCACATTTTTTTCCGTATTTTTCTTTTTCTTTTTCTATCTTGTATTATTGTATATATGGTTGTAGGTTTTGTATACTTCTATTTAATTTTGTAAATTATTAGTTCTTATGTTATGTATTCTTTTGTTAGTTTAAGAATTCTTATTGTTGTATATGTTCTGTTCTGGGTATTTTGTCTCATTGTGTTGTTCTGTGTATTGTTTGTGTGTAAATGTGTGCTGTATTACTGCCACTGGGCGTCTACGCAATTGCAGTTAACAAATATGTCATATCATGTCAATTGTGTTTCTTTAACATCATCATCATCAGCCACAGGATGCAAGTCATCCAGTTTGTTCCATCTTTGTGGATGTTGGTTCCTCCATCCTTTCCTTCATTGTCTACATTTCATCTGCTGGCTGGAATGTGTTGTGTTTCTTCAATGTACTATTCCCTACTGCAGATATAATAGTGAATATTGAAAGATATTACGAAATTTACACCATATTCTTGTCACTTTGTATGGTGGTCTGACCTGTTAATAGCAGTATGCAAGTACAACAGCTTTTAGTTCTGACTTGTAACACATTTTTATTTGTGTGGGCTGGATAGCTCAGTCAGTATAGTGACTGACTACGTGCTGGATGGTCCGGGATCGAATCCCGGTGGGGACGAGATTTTCCACCCATCCAAACCTGCCATGGGGCCCACCCAGCCTCCTGTAAAATGGGTACTGGGTCTTTCCCGGGGGTAAAGTGTGGCTGGGGCGTGCTGCTGACCACTCACCCCCTTCTAGTGCTGCGGTCACGGAACAGTAGAGCTATACCTCTACCCACCCTCTGGGCCACACCGGGTCTGTAACGGGATCACTTTACCTTTACATTTTAACACGTTTTTATTTATAGCATATTCTGCATACATTATACAGTTTGTATGGTGGGATATTAAGTACTGGCAATTTGGTTTCTTACTGACTTCCAGTTTTTGCTTAATGTTCAAGGTGAAGTGTTTGGACAGTTTCACATCACAGCAAACCCGATTAGTTATCATAGTCGATGGACTAGATAGCTGTGAACAAGACAAAGTTCTTCTTGTTTTGGATGCTGTTCATATGTTGTTTTCCAGTACAACTTCACCCTTCATTGTCATACTTGCCATAGATCCTCATGTTATATCAAAGGTAAGTTGAATTTATTAGACTTCTAACTACATTAAATATATTATCGCCAACATTTCTCTTGTAGACTCATCTGAAAGTTACTTTTACAAGTTTTGTAATTCATAATAGTAAGTTCTTAAATTGTGAGATAATGAGGTTTAACGCTATTTACTGTGGATCCTAGAACAGGTGATATTTTCTAATGCATGATGTACACAAGAAATTATAATATCTAAAATTAGCTGTGAAGCAATCATTGTATACATGAAAATGGGTTCTCAATAATTCAGAATGATTAAGAATTGTCTAATGCCTTCCTTTCAATAAATACAGTGCTTCAAGTAAAGAACTGCTGTAGAGACTTGATTATTTCATAGTCCACTGAACATTGAACTGCATATTTCAGGACGTTAATACTTTCTTGTCACATATGTTTAAATCACAGGGTGCACAAACATTCAGTTTTCTGTCTGTTGTTGGAGAGTTTCTTTTGTTTCAAACTCTAGAATCTACAAGCTGGAGGCAACAACAACAGTGAACAACATGACAAATTAAATTAATACATGTCTTTGTCACATAATGTACAGAAAACTGTCACTTGTTGAAACTGAATTATTCCTAATTTCATAGCTTTGAAAGAGAGGTCACTTAGTTTGGTGTGTACCATTGAAATTCAGACTTGCCCATAATACATGATGGCATCCAGAGCTCCTCTGACAGGTAGTGTTTTTTGCACTTCTTGAAAGGGATTTGTAATATTTTACATGCTTGACATGACCTTATGAGCAGTGTCACACAAAATAACACTGAGGCAGTCAGCTAAATGCTCATCATTACATCCTTCAGTTTCTCCACCTCCTTTGCTCTCATTGTACTTACTAATGGCAATATAAGTATATATAAATTAATATAACTGCTCTTCTGTGTGAAAGAAAGTTGTTGTCATCTTGCTTCCATTTGAAATTTGTAGTTCAGTGAGTAGGAAGAGTATACCATTCATTCCACATTTGTTATTCTGATTCACAGAAACTATTTGAAGTACAGAATGATGCAGTTTCTTGTCATTGCCTTTGTGGTATAGATCATTTCCTGAAGCTTTATTTTGTGTCACTCTCATGCACTATGCTATGCTTTTGTTTCCCTTGAAATTGTATGTAACTGTTGAATTGAATACTATACTGAAGTCTTTAGCTATTAAAGAGCGTGACTTTTGTGGCAATAATAATATGTCAGTTTTAAATGTGTATATACTCCAGTTGAATGCGGTAATTAGGAATTATTGCAGTTGGACTTATTTGAAAGGAATGTTTGTTTATTTTCTGTTAAGAAGTTAATTTTTTGGTCATGTATTAATTATATGGCAGCTTGAATATTCATTTACTATGCCCAACCAGCTGTTTACATTTGTAAAATATACCACACAACTAGAAATCTTGTTGCAAAGGCACTGGCATCAGCTCATTCTGTGTGTTTTGAATAGCTATGGGAAGATGGATGTGTGCTGATTTTGAAACGTGGACAAGTGCAATTACAAATTATGCACTAATGCTAGATTTGTTTTATTTTTTGTGGCCAGATTGCTAGTCAGGTTAGTAAGTGTAGATGTGGAAATTTTAACCATTTTATGTCATTGTATGTTGTGTATTTGTTAGTTGTATGATGTGCTTCATTTCTCTCTTCCGATACGTACAGAAGTCTGTACAATGGACTATTTTTATTGTGGTGCTTCAACTACTCACACGTGCATGTCAACATGTCCCAGAACAGTAACAATATCTTCTCATTTCTTGAAAGCTATGTGAGGTAGACATGTCATATTCTGTAGTACAGGGGTGTTTTTTCCAGGTTCTTAAGAAAATTGTTGAACAGGTAGTTTACCACAAGTGTATGTGTTATGATTCAGCTGGTTCATATATTCTGAGTCCCACATGGCTTGAACTGACAATACTGTACTGCACTTGACCTACAGGGGATGGACAAAATAATGGAAACACTAGACAATATAGGAATAAAATTGTTTGTGTTGGCTGCACTGAAAGAACATTAGTTATGAGTATCTTACATTATTATTTTGTTTACACTGTGTAATGCAAGTGTCAATGCATTACATATTGTGTTTAATAATGGTTCATATTTAAGTACTGCAAAATGGGAGACTTGTCAGATTTTCAAAGAAGACAGAAGGTTGGTGCACGTTTAACTGGAGAATCTGTAACCAAAATGTCGACTTTGGTAGGTATATCCAGACCAACAGTTTCCAAGGTTATGACAGCATACACACATCGTGGGAAGAACACTATCAGCTAAGAGGAATAATGGCCAAAAACCAATACTAAATGAAAGGGATCTCCATACATTGAAGAGGATTGTGCCTAAGAGTCATAGAAGTACTGCGGCAAAGGGGGCAGCAGAGCTTATTCATCATGAACACCCTGTTCCCACAAAAACAAGTCATATGAGAGGTACACACATCCAGCATCTAGGATACAGCTGCAATTGCTAGCCTTCTGATTACTCAAAACAATGCTAAAAGGTGAAAAAGATGGTGTGATAATCATAAAACCAGGATGTCTGATGAATGGAAATATGTAATATGGTTAGATGAGTTGTCCTTCACATTGTTCCCAACATCAGGCCAGGTTTATGTTTGGAGAACACCTATGTAAGCCTATAATCCTAAATACCTGGTTCCAACTCTGTAACATGAGGTGGGTCTGTGATGAATTGGGTAGCAATATCTTGGTGTTTTGCTGCTTCTATATTTACTGTGAATGGTCGAAATACTGCCAGTGACTACATGGACATTTTAGATAACCAGGTGCATCCTATGGTCCAGATGTTGTTTCCTAACAATGATGCAGTTTTCCAAGATGACAGTTTGCCCATACACACAGCCAGATGTGTTCATTCTTGGTTTGAGGAGCATGCAGATGCACTTCAACATCTTCCCTGGCCAGCACAGTCACCAGACTTAAATATCATCAAACCACTGTGGTCAGTTCTAGAGAGTAGGTCTGAGAAGCAGATTCCTCCTCCATTGTCTGACAAGCAAGTAGAAGATGTTTTTCATGAAGAGTGGTACATTATTCCACTAGAGACTATTCAGAACTTAATGTGAGTCTCTTCCAAGAAAGGTACACACTGTATTGCAGGCAAATGGTGACCCAACACTGTTTTAATAAAGAAATGTTTACCTTTCACAACTGTTTTGATTATTTTGTCCATTACTTGTATGTGATAAGCATTGACTTGTCAATTTTTTTTTTTTTTGGTGATAATCAGATACACAATTAAATAATGAGTGTTCATGTAAAACTATGTGAAAAGTTTTCAGGAGAAGATTTCCGATGAAAATTTTGGGATATCACAGTTCCAAATAATGGAAGTATTCATAGAACTCTAAGTAAGTAAGACCAACTTGGTTGTCTAACTTGACAAAGTAAATCCACAGAATAGTAGCTACTGGATTTCATGCAGTTTTACATGGATAAATGAACTTCCACTTCATGATTCTGAATCTGATGTATGGTACAGCAATACACAGTCTACATAACACACTTTCATTATTTTTTCTAATTAATGCATAATTGTAAAGTTTTTGTCACCCTTCTACTAGTCTTTGTTTAGTATATACTGTTTAGTTTCTTTAGTTTGATTGATTATAGATGTATTATGATTGTTGTAATTGTTGCTGAGATTCTTTTTTTAATGTAATGGTGCATCTTGTTATTTTTCTGTGTTGTATAAGATTTCAGTTTATGTATTAGAGGGGAAAATGAATGTACTAGGGCTGATACTTCAACACAAAGATCATGGCTACTTTCAGTGCAATATGTAGTGAATTATATTAATTAAAACCATCATTGTACTTGCTTTGGATCATACTTCCCTTCATTTTTCCTTCCAGGCTGTGGAAGTAAACAGTCGTCGTTTGTTTAGTGAGTCAAATATTGGTGGTCATGATTATCTTCGCAATATGGTGCACCTGCCATTCTATCTACAAAACTCTGGCTTGCGAAAAGTGAAAGTTGCTCAACAGACTGCTCAGCATTACAGGAAAAGCAATAGTACTGTTGCTGCTGCCTCCTGGACTGAAAATGAAGAGAGTGTCAGTCTTGCTGCAACAAATACCTTCTCCACGGTACAGTAACACTCTGCCTGATGAACTTTGCATTGAACATTCTATTCAGCATTGCATTACTGATCTCTGAAAATTTATATAATTGTTGAACTTGAAACATTAATTATAGATGGGCTTCAGCCATATGCTGTAGTATTTTGTGAAATTTTTGTGATATGGCAGGAACTGAGGCCCTTTTTTTGGCATTTCCAAAAGCAGTAAATTATATTCAAACTTTCTCAGTGTATAAAGCCTTATGTATAAAGTTTAGAATGCCAGTTTACTGCACTGCTTGTTTTCTTGGCTGTTTTGTGTGTGTGTGTGTGTGTGTATATCTCCATCTGTCTAGCCAAGACACACTCCGACTGCCAAATAAACTCTGTTTGCATCCCTCTGCATCCTCACAGTAGCAGAATGTCCATGTTTAAGGAAACAAAAGTTTTTAAAGTGGTTGTTCCTTTTCTTGTATTTATTTACAGGTTTCAGGTCGGAGAATGTCATCAGAATCAGGTCTCAGTAGTACAGAGAAACTGAAGCCATCATCTAGGAAAGGCTCTCGAAAATTAAAAATGAGCGAGAGCATTGCTAGTAGCCTGGGTAGTAATCTAAACCATATGGGTGGAGCCCATGATCTCACAAAGATGTTGTTAACAGATGACTATTTCAGTGACGTTAATCCACGCAGCATGAGAAGACTCATGAATGTTGTATGTATAACAGGTACTTATTATGGAACTTGTTTGACTTTAAACAATGTACTTATGCAGAGATAGTGGTCTCTTTGTTTTGGTTTGGCAGCCTGTGAGATATGTAATGTGATCATTATAAATTACACTCAGCAAATTTACTAAGCTACATAAATGAAGTTGGGATTGATAGAGTATTTTTTGAATCATTGAATTCTCTATATTAACTAGTCACAAATGTGAGATTAGTTATGTAAATTGTTCTTTCAGCATAAATATCTAATTTTTAAGGGATGTCATTAGAAATGGTTTTTAGTGAAAGAATTACTGAGATATATGTAAAACTTAATAATAAAATAGCAAGGAATTAAAAAGTCCTCAATTTAAATTCAGTATATTGGCTTCCACCTTTGGAACCCTCTTATCTAACCCCATCTGTTTGTCTGCCTATCTTTCTCCTTGTTTCACCATCATATGTTAATGTTATCCATATTACTTGTATGCTTGCACATGCACATAACACACACTAATACGTACATGCAAGTTTGAATCCTACTCAGTCTTATGGAAGAAAGTGTTGGTGAATACATTTGTAAATGGTAGGCCATGCTTTTTTTCCCCCGTTAATAATGAAGTTGCATGGTTTGTGATAAATATATTCAAGATAGAAAATGTGTTTAAAATGTAGCTTAATAGTCCTTAATTTCATCACATAGTTTGCTGAATAATATTTCATGGTCTAATGTGTGTTATATTTCAGGTCGTTTACTTAAAGCATTTCAGATTGATTTTAATTGGTATCATTTAGCAAGCTGGGTGAACATTACTGAACAGTGGCCATTTAGAACATCGTGGATCATTCTGTATTATGATATGTATGAGGATACATTTGATGACAATACATCACTGAAAACTATGTATGACAAGTAAGTGTGTGTTGCATTTCTAATTTCTCCCTTCAAGGGCATTTGCATAGCTGTGTAGTAGTAGAGCACAATGTCCACATATTTTGAAGAATAAAATCCAACTAAATGCCATTTATTACTTTATTATGCTTATATTAGACTCAACAAGTTTCGGGCACCATTATGCCCATCATCAGGAGCTCACGACAATAGCGTAGGTTACCACATAGGCCGCCTGGTTCTCGAGTTGCTGTTGCAGACAGCCTATATGGTAACTTACACTATCATCGTGAGCTCCTGATGATGGGCATAATTGTGCCCAAAACATATTGAGCCTAACATACACATAATAAAGTAATAAGTGGCATCTAGTTGGATTTTATTCTTCATTTATCAAGATGATGCACGATCCAATACACATCACATGTCCACATATTTTGTTTACTTACCCTATTTTTTTTAGACAGCCAGATTCTGAAACTGAGATATAATATACCAAAGTAACAAAATACACGAAGAAGGTAGCTGGTAATTACATTTAACTACAAACTGTGTAGTTTATTAAATTTTCTTGACAGTGATTTACTGGTTCTCTTTTATTCCACTTGTGCTCAGAGTTCGTCCTCAGATTCCCGTACTGAAAGATGTGGAGCCCTTATTGGAACTGGATAGAGATGAGCGAAAGTTTGATACCTTCCTAACATTCCATCGAAACAGCCTATTAGTCAGTGACTTGAAGATTTTCCTACCATTTACCATCAACCTGGATCCATATATAAAGAAAGTTATAAAAGGTGAGTGTATAATGGGTGTTCATATTTTTTATTGAAAGCACTTGTCTGTTCTTCCTGGAGTCCATGTGTTTTAATATGGAGATGTTTGTATACTCAGTTGGCTTTGATGGTACATTATCACATAAGTACAGTTCTGGGATACTGGTTGCTGTAACTGCCATGAGAAGCCTGTTCTTGAACATTATTCCCAGTTTTCTGAAAATCTGTGATAAAAAGGGC
>Ga0209755_10003807_pt1 | contig 18462 bp, 17 predicted proteins | sample TergutCo191P1_FD_187301 | JGI IMG/M metagenome (GOLD analysis project Ga0209755, IMG submission 187301) | Cornitermes sp. P1 segment gut microbial communities from Petit-Saut dam, French Guiana - Co191P1 (SPAdes) (version 2) | ecosystem: Host-associated > Arthropoda: Insects > Digestive system...
TTCATTTTCTAAATACCTACACTAATCTTGCGGCATCTTTGTGAGTCTGTCGTCGTCAAAAAACCTTGAAATGCCAGTGGCATTCCTGCACTTTTTTTCCTAGTCAGCCGCACAAATCTACCACAATATTTGTATAGTTATTTAGAAAATGAAATACTAGTGGCGCTCTGAGCTGCTTTATATGCTAATCATCGCGCTTTGAGTGCCGCCTGAACTATAACGAGTGGGTGTGTGCCGACAGTCAAAAAGATATGTTTGTATTGACACAGTGCTACAACATGGTATACTGAGAATCCAACCATTTTCTATTGGTGACGGCGATATGATTTTCATAATACTGGGAACTCAGAAATTTCAAATGAACAGGCTGCTCATTTTGGTCGATGACTTAATCGCTGATGGGGAATTATCCACGGCGGTGGTTGCGCAAATAGGGCAGTCAGATTATGAGCCGAAGCATTTTTCATTTTATCGATTTCTGGATAAGCATGATTTCGACCGGCTCGTTTCGGATGCAAGCATAATTATCACGCATGGCGGCGTGAGTTCAATTATAACCGCGATAAAATGCGGAAAACCGGTTGTTGTCTTTCCTCGGCTTAAAAAATATGGGGAGCATGTTGACAATCACCAGCGTGAGATAGCTCACGTTTTTGAAAAAAAGGGGTTTGTTATTTGTTGCGATGAGGGCGATGATTTTATGGCGAAAGTAGCATTGGCAAAGGCTAAAGAGTTCTACAGATATGTGTCTCAGACGGATAATATATCACAAATCATAAATGATTATTTGGCACGGCATTTTTGAGAAAATTGATGATGATTAGCGTAACCGATGTTTAGGTTAAGTTTTAGAAACCTTTTGGCGTCATTGGTGTTTTTTTTGGTATACTGACGATACTGTAGTGCAGTACACCTGAGACTATCTGAAATGGATAGGTTTGCCGTTGTGAACAGCGCAAATTTCACGGATGCGGTATGGGGGAGTAGTCGTGTATAAGACAGGAAGAAGAGCGGACTTTAGGATTAAGGCATTTTTTGCGGATCAAATTGTACTAGTCTGCACTTTTTGGACGGCTTTCTTTGTGACGCCGGCGCGCGAAAATATAGGATATGTCTTATGGTATGTTTACTTGATGGCTGTGTTCTGCGTAACATTTTTCCTGTTTATGATGCTGTTTAGAATGTATAACGCATCGACCTTTTTATACATTGACAGGGTTATTAAAAACACAATACTGTCAATTGCCGGATCAGCGATAATTATTTTCCTGTTTTTGTTTTTCTTGCATAATACAGTATTTAGCCGATTGTTTCTGGTGACGTTTATTGTTGTAAGTACAGCAATGCTGAGTCTGCAAAAAGTTGTTATACGGAAAGTTAAGCCTCGCAGCGCATCGCTCAAAAGAATCATTTATGTCGGCAATGAGAAGATGTATGAAAAATTTGTACGCTATACAAAAATATCGGGATATAATTTCGAGGTGTTGGGTTATATCGGTGTTAATGGTGCGAAGATGCCCGGTATCAGCCGTTTGGGCAGAATAGACGACTTTGAGTCTGTCTTAATGGATAATCCTTGCGACTACATAGTATTTGCTCAATCCTTGTCGGAAAAGCGGTCTATTGAGCCGTATTTAGAGATTGCAAATGATATGGGGATTGTTATAAGGATTATTCTTGACGTATATAATTTGAATACCTCAAAGTGGTATGTCAGCAGTATGGGGACATATCCGATGGTGACATACTACAACTTGACGCTCGATCCGGTCGCATTAACGATAAAACGCGCTATTGATGTTGTCGGCGCCGTTGTGGGTATTGTTCTGTCGGCGCCTGTAATGCTGGCGGCTGCGATTGCGATAAAGATAAATTCACCGGGCCCTGTGATTTTCAAGCAGACAAGGGTCGGCAGAAGCGGCAATAAGTTCAACATATATAAATTCCGTTCGATGTACATAGATGCCGAAAAGCGCCTTGCAGAGTTGATGAGCCGCAATGAGATGAGCGACAACAGGCTTTTCAAAATCAAGGATGACCCACGCATAACAAGAGTCGGGAAGTTTATCCGTAAAACGAGCATTGATGAGTTGCCGCAGTTTTTTAATGTGCTTGTGGGCAATATGAGTCTGGTAGGTACGCGTCCTCCAACTGTTTCGGAGGTGGAACTGTATGAGAGGCATCATTACAGACGCATAAGCATCAAACCGGGCATCACAGGTATTTGGCAGACGAGCGGCAGAAATGCGATAAAGAATTTTGAAGAAGTGATTCGGATGGATTTGGAATATATTGAAAATTGGTCTATCTTACTGGATATAAGGCTTTTACTGAAAACGCTGCATGTGTTGTTTGAAAGAAAAGGCGCTTATTAGGGTAGGGTATATATTCGATGTTTAGCAATATGTCCCGAATTTACCACCGATGCAACGGATATGAGAGCGATAGCCCTTTGAACGCAAAAAATCCGTGACATACCTCTAATTATCGTATATTATGGAAGGACTGTAACCATTTATATGAGATGGAGGTATATCCGTTGCCGGATGTAGAGGGTTTGATTTCAATAATTGTTCCGGTTTATAATGTCGAAGACTATTTTGAAAAGTGTGCATACAGCATTATGGCTCAGACATATACGAATTTGGAAATAATATTTGTAAACGATGGCTCGACCGACCTAAGCGGAGAACTGTGTGACCGCTTTGCGGCACTTGATGATCGGATCATAGTCATACATCAAGAAAACGCGGGAATGTCAGTTGCCCGCAACAGGGCGCTGGACATTGCGCGGGGTGAGTATATCGGCTTTGTGGATTCTGATGACTTTATCGATTCGGATATGTATAGAGTCCTTTATGACAAGGCTGTGGAAACAAAAAGCGATATTGTAGAATGTAACCTTCACCATAATTACAGAACCGGTGAAGATACGGAGATTGTTACAAAGTATTTTGACAGGGAATCCCTGATTTGTTTAGGCAGATGCGTACCTTGGAACAAGCTTTATCGCCATGATTTGATTCGCAATAGCGGAATCCGTTTTCCTCCGGGGCTGTACTATGAGGATATGGAGTTTTATGTAAAGCTTATTCCGTACGTAAAAAAATATGAATACGTCGATATTGCTCCATACCACTACGTACAGCGGGCTGTGTCGATCAATAATTACTCTTCGGAAAGAACCGGGCATGTTTTTCAAATACTTTGCAATATTGATATATACTATAAGCAAAATGACCTCTATGGTGCGTATCGCGATGCGCTGGAATTTTTATGGGCAAGGGTGTTACTATGCAGTTCGTTTTTGCGCATGTGTAATATTCCTAATGCCGCAATCAGAAGAGAACTCCTTCGCAAGAACTTGAAAACGCTTGTTTTGCGCTATCCGAATTGGAAGGGCAATCCAATACTCAAGAAGCAAAAATCGAAACAGGCTCTGTTTATGCGCTGTATTTCCCCGGCTGTATACAGAATGCTTTCAGTTGTATTCCCAATATATTGTGCGGCCAACCGCAGGATTTCGTCGAAATGGTATTAAGCGTGATCGTATGTTTACTAAAAGCACTATTTCTGCTTGGATTATTCGTAAAATAAGAATTATGAACCCGTATAGCAGCAGGATTTTTCGCAACTTGTATAAAGCATTCATAAGAGTAGCGTCTATATCCAGATTGAGGAAGAAGACCCCCGGAGATATGGATATCCAGATACACCCGGCTGATCATTGTAACCTTTGTTGCAAAAGCTGTAGCGCCTTCTCCTCGTTGGTAGAAGATTGTCCGGCGGATACAGAAGACATAAAGAGGGATTTGGCGCGGTTGAGTAAACTTGCCGGCGGCATTATCGGGTCGCTGACAATAAGCGGAGGAGAGCCTTTACTGCACCCACAGTTGCCTGAAATTATTGAATATGCGCGTATCTGTTTTCCGAAGAGTAAGCTTAAAATAATTACGAATGGCATTTTGCTTGAGGAAGTGTCTGAAAAATTTTGGTTTTCATGCAAAAATAATGATGTGATTATTTCTCTTACACATTACCCTATAAAAATCAATATTGAGAATATAGTAAAACTGGCGGAAATGCACTGTGTTAAGCTGGTTTTTCAAGATGATACGGACATAAGGGAAAAGACAATGCATTTTGATCCACTTGACCCATCGGGAAAGCAGAATGCATCGGAAAGCTATAAACTTTGCTATATGGCCAATCGCTGCTTTGTTCTTGAAAACGGCAAACTCTTTACTTGTCCGACCATTGCGCATATAGGGCATTTCAATAGGTTTTTCAATCAGAATTTGAAAGTTTCTGACAGAGATTATGTTGACATATATAAAGCGGAATGTATAAATGAAGCTCTGACTTTTTTTAGCAAACCAATGCCGTTTTGCAGATATTGTAACAAACAAGACCGTGTTTTCGGTCTTGCTTGGGAAATCTCAAAGAGAGAACTATCTGAATGGATGTGATGGCATAAATCGTGAAATCACTTTGGTGTGGATGTGACATATGCTTTTAAGTATAATTATCCCCGTGTTTAATGGAGAAAAATTTCTAAGCGAATGCTTAGAGTCTGTGAGAGCGTGTCCATCGTTAGAAATGGAGTGCATTATAGTAAATGATGGCTCAACAGACCGCACAGAAGAAATCAGCAGGGAATTTGCAAGTAAAGATAGTCGCTTTAGTGTAATAAATAAAGAAAATTCCGGGGTTTCAGACAGCCGAAATATGGGAATCGCTGAAGCAACAGGAGAGTACCTCTTTTTTCTTGACGCAGACGACTATATCGATATAGCTTTTTGGCCGGAAATTATTACCAAAGCTAACATCGGTAAATTTGACATGATTGCATTTAGTTACTATAATCTGTTTGAGTTCGGAACAACTCAGGCGAAACTATTCCCGAAAGACATAGATATAAAGTATGTGCTACTATCTACTGTATTATTAAATTGTTGCTGGGGGAAACTTTTGCGCAGAGATATTATAAATGACAGCAAGCTAACTTTTCGTAAAGGATTGAAAATCAGCGAGGATGTGATTTTTATCATTGACTTTGTTCGCAATGCAAAAGACAACTTATTGTCAAATAGCCCGATTATATTCCATCGTATCCACAGCGGGGGCGTAATGCAGCAAGCAACGCCGGAGGAAAAGCTATCGAATTTCACTGAGCTATTTATACATCGAAAGGAATATCTTGCGGATAATTACGATGTAAACCTTGAAAAGGCGATGTATCGGCAGTTTTTTTCTATTGTGACTGATTTGTTTCGGTCATACGCAAGGGGTAGGCGGTTGCGGGAAATTCGGCGTAGTTATTACAATAGCATGAGCAATGAGACAGTTAGAGCTATTATGCGGAAAACCAACAAAGCAAGCCTTTTTCCTGTTTACAAAAAAATTGAATTTGCTTTGATGCGTGGCGGGCTATACATGGCACTTGCGGTGTATTTCAAGATTAAGTGCGGTTTAACTGCCCTGAAAGTGAGGCTATCTTAATGAATAGTAAAGTCAGGAAGGGAAAACCATCAGGGCTTGAAACAGCGATTTTCTATCATGAAGAGAATAAGCTTATATTAGATGCTGTTACGGATTTGGCCATAAAGGTTGTGATGTACAAGAAAAAGCATAAAACTAAGACTGTACTCCTCACGGGGTGCAATGCCGCCTGCGGCACTACAAGGACATCGGTCAATCTGTCGATAGCGTTGTCAGGCAGCGGATTTAAGACGCTTCTGATTGACTCCGATATAAGTATGGGGTCAAGCTTGAAAAATGGGCTTTCCGAGTACATTCAAGGATCAATTGATATTGACAAAGCGATATTACGTACAAATCTTCCTAATTTGGATTTTGTTCCGAGCGGTATTGGGAAAGCAAATTCAGCGCTCCTTCTGAGTTCCGATAGGGTGGCGGAATTTATTGGTGCCGTGAAAGAGAAGTATGACTATATAATAATTGACAGCCCATCAATCGATGTTTCGCCTGTCGCGTCTGCCATGTTTCCAAATGTTGAGGGTATTGTTCTCGTTTGCTCTTTGAACAAGACGAAGAAAAGGCAAATCATAAATGCAAGAAATGCTACAAAGCCATATTCCGGCAAATACTACGGCATGGTTGTACATTCGATGGAGAAGCGCCAGTACAGAAACTATTTGCGCCGTCGTAAATGGGAGGGTGCAGAGGTGAAGCTGTTTCATGATGTGGAACGGAGCGACGCGGAAGGGAATGGATTTTAGCATGAACAAACGGTTGCTGTCTGTTATACTAATTGGAATTCTTATGTTTGCGCTTTCAATAACTGCATATGCCGATGTGGAAGAGGAGGAAATTTCTGAACCTGATCCGCTCCCCCCAAGCCGGATACTCATTGTGGATCACATTATATCAGGTGATGGGTTAACTGCCGGTGAAAAGAATACCGTTGTGTTTTTGCTAAGGAACACCGGTCAAGAAGCGGCGGTCAGCAGTGTGCTTATTACCGGTTGGCTGGATCAGAGTGCTCCCGTAGCATTTATCGGGGCTAATCAGGCATATGTACCAAGAATCGAACCCGGGAGCACAGCTATTGTTCAGTTTGATTTTTTAGTGCAAGATATCGAACTGGCATTGATTAGCAACATTGCTTCAAACTTCATGATAGAATATTTCGATGAAAGCTCATGGGTTGAGCGCAGCAATACCGTTTCAATCAGGCTAAATGTAACAAGTGAAATAGGGGTAATTATTGGCGAAGAGGATATGTTATTTCCCATCCATGAAAAATCGCAGTTGGAAGAGCTGTTGCAGTCTCCGGAAATGCAAAAAATATATATCCTGGGGCTGATTATATGTTGTGCCGGAGTTGCTTTGATTTTGCTGTACAGGCTGCTAAAGCGGTTTGTGGATTGGAAAGGTGGTAAGACAAATGTATGAAGTTACCACACTCACCGTAGAAGATATAAAACATGCTTTGATTAAGTTGCTCTATAACAAGCTACTGATAGTCTTTGTCACTGCGGCGGGGCTTTTTGCGGGCTTGCTTTATTCGGCTAACCACAGTGCAGACTTGGAGTATGATGCTACGGCCACGGTTTCAGTCGCTTATGGTCAGAGCTTTGGTCCGTTTACGGGCGCCGCTGTGTTGACGAACTACGCAGAAATTGTCACAAGCTTTCGCGTCAGTGAATATGCATCCAAGCTGCTTGAAGGCGAAGGGCTAACTGTGGAAGATATCCGTGAAATGGTGAATGTCACGGAAACAGGCACTTCGTTTGTACTAAAAATCAGTGCTCGCAGCGACTCGCCGCGGACTGCCATTCTTGTAGCCAATGCAGTAGCGGAAAGCTTTGTGACACAAATAACACAAATAACCGGGAGCACCACAATTTCTGTGTTGGACTACTCAAGAACAGCCGAGATAGTGTATTTGGACAGGAGCAACATAATTATTATACTTGCGCCTGCTGCAGCCTTTATTGCGGTGTGTGCCGTACTGGTGCTCTTGAGGCTTATATCCGGGAAAATATGGTCGCTGAAGCAATGCGTCACTGATGACAGGGAACTGCTGGCGGTTATCCCGAAGGTGAAAATCGCAAAGCCAAAAAGAGAGCCTAAATGGAGACAGAGCAAAAAAGAAATGTTAGCGGAGGAGAATGGGCAATCATCGGATAGCGATACGCTATCTGAGAACACGGATGTGAGTGGAGCAGAGAAAGAGCAGGAGTTATCGGATAGTGAGGCATTGCCGGAGAACACGGATGTAGGCGGGGCGGACGAAGAGCAGGAGCCATCGGATAGTGAGGCATTGCCGAAGAATACGGATGTAGGCGGGGCGGACGAAGAGCAGGAGCCATCGGATAGTGAGGCGTTGCCGGAGAATACAGATGTAAGCGAGGCGGACGAAGAGCCGGAATCATCGGATAGTGAAATGCTGCCGGAGGATACAGATGGAAATGAGTGGTACAGTTAAAATATGTTTTGCCGCTTCTTCCGGCGGACACATGGTGGAGCTTTCGCGCCTGACAGGGGTGATGGAAGGCAGGGAGTCATTTCTTATAACGGAAAAAAGTGACTTCAGGGAGAAGCCTTTCACAAATAATGTCTATTATGTGGATCAAATCAACCGTAAGCAGGCATCTTTTGCTATATGCTTTATCAAGCTGATTCTCCGATGTCTGCGCATAATAAAAAAAGAAAAAGCCGACTGTGTAATTACAACAGGCGCACTGATGGGCTATGCTGCGGCTCTGGCGGGAAAGTTGTTAAGGAAAAAGGTGATATACATTGAGTCATTTGCACGTATCGATACCGCTTCGTTGACAGGACGGCTCATACATCCTATTGCCGACCTTTTTATCGTACAATGGGAGGAAGGTATGCGCTTTTATAAAAAATCCGTTTGCGGAGGACCGATTTTGTAATGAGGGGCGCAAGTGTGAGCATAATAATTCCGGCTTATAATGTTGCCGGATATATAGAGATGTGTATAAGAAGCGTTTTAGCTCAAACTTTTATCGATTTTGAAGTAATCGTTGTAAATGATGGTTCTACTGATGCGACAGGAGAGCTTCTTGACGAATATGCTCGTCGTGACAGCCGGATAAATGTTATTCACAAAGAAAATGAGGGGGTATCCGCCGCAAGAAATACGGGAATAGAGGCAGCGGGAGGTGAGTTTTTTCTTTTTTACGACGGGGATGATTTTGTTGAGCCGTATGCCGTAAAGGAGCTTATCGAAACAATTCGCGACAAAAGCGCGGATATGCTGATTTACGGATACCAACGCTACCGTGAGGGAGTGGTGACAGAAACATGCTATCCTGTGTTTGATGAAGGATTATATGAAAATGACTCAATAATACCGGAGCTGCTCTCTCGCTTCATCGGGTTTTCCGGTGAAGGGATAAACCGATGGCTAAAAGGTGATAAAGGTGGTTTGTATGTAGAAAACCCCGCTTTGTGGCGATGTATGGTACGAGCTGATTTGATACGGAAAAACATGCTCACATTCGACACGGGACTTAAAGTTGGCGAGGACACGATTTTTATATCGGATTTATTGAGTTGTGTTAAGCGTTGCTATGTTATGCATAAGTGCTTTTATTATCTTGTGTACCGTGAGTCTTCGACGATTGCAAGCTATGAAAATGACGCACTTGCAAAGCTGCAAGGCAAGCTAAGTTTGCTGACATCAAGGAGAAAACTTACAGACAGGGTTTTATTGCGAAGCGGTGTGGATATAAAACCTTATTGGCAGGGGACTGTGGTAATGTCAGCTCTGGAGCTTGCGTTTTTGTTTTCAAAAAAGAACGGCGTGGGGATGACGTTTAAAGAAAGATATAGATGTTATATTGATTATGCAAAAGATGATAGAGTCGCCCAAATCGTGCGCTCATATAAACTAAAAGGCAAGCCGAAAATCAAGCTGCTTCCTTTGCTAATGCTGAAAAGGGGTTGGCATTTACCTCTTTTCATTTGCGTATCTGTGCTAAACATGATGAACTATAAGTTTGACAGGGGTTAGTGTGAATGAGATTAGCTTTTTTAAACCTTTGCCATACCGATCCTGAAATAGTTGCCAGAGCGGCAGCCAAGCTTACAAAGCATGAAGATATTGACATGTACATACATGTTGACTTAAAATCAGATATCGCTCCGTTTAAAGCTGCTCTTTCCGACGTGCGGCGCACATACTTTATTGAAGAGAGGGTAAAGCTGTATTGGGGGGGATTTAGCGCCATAAAGGCTACCATAGCGATGCTGCGCCAAGCACTGGAGTCTTCAAGAAACTACGATTACTTTATAATTTTTCAAAACTATGACTATCCGCTGCGCACAAATAATCAAATTCTGCGCTTTTTTGAAGAACATTATGGTATCGAATTTATACGCGGCTGCCCTATTGCCCGGACAAAGGACTGGCATTACGCAAGAAAATACAAAATCTACAACAAGCGCGATGATGATTTCTATTTGAAGAAACATTCAAAGCTCAGAATGTACCTACGGTATGCGCACATGCTTTTGAAGAGCATCGGTACTATCTTTTCAAGCGGCGTCATTCGTGAAGGCTCTCAAAGCTATAACCTGTACTATGGTGCGGCACAATGGGCGGTGACAAGGAATCTGGCGGAGCATTTTGTCGGATTTTATGATACCCATCCGAAATACAACAGGATTATGAGTCATATTCAATTTCCCGATGAATCATACTTTCACACAGTGGCGCACAACTCCGGATTTAAGCGGAGCTGTGTCAAATACGATGAGCCGGCCAAGCGATGGTTGGTCAATTGGCGCAATCTCCACTACTTTGAGTACCCTGATATAATAACGATTATGAATGAAAAAGACTTTGATAAAGTAATTGCTGAGGATGCACTGTTTGTGCGCAAAGTGCGCACAGGCGTGTCGGAGGCACTGCTGGACAGGATAGATTCTTTGGGCTGAGGGATATTGATTCAATGAGTAAAACCGTGTTGAAAAGAATAATACCTATTTTTCTTGTATTAGTGATTGTGACTTCAGTGTTACTTTTTCTTCTAAGGACGAGCGATGTGGAGCCGGATAATCCCGAAGGCGGTATGCCGAAAACAGAGGCGCCACAGACAGATGAACCGCAAATAGATGAACCGCAAATAAATGAACTCTATGCAAACGAAACGCCATCAATAGAAGCGGCAGAAAAAGACGCATTTGACATTGTAGATAGCATGAGGGTTGGATGGAACTTGGGTAATACGCTCGACAGCATAGACAACAGGGGTCGGGGCATAAGGGGCGGTCTGCAAGAGGGCGTCACCCCTGAAGAGCACTATGAAACATATTGGGGAAATCCTATTACGACGCGGGAAATGATTGATGCGGCGGCGGAAGCGGGCTTTGGAGCCATCCGTATACCGGTGACTTATACTGACCACATGGATGAAAACTTCCAAATACGACCGGAGTGGCTTCTTAGGGTCGAACAAATAGTGAGTTATGTGTTGGATACCGGTGCTTATTGTATTATAAACATCCACCACGACACCGGCAGCGGCTCTTGGCCATGGTTAAGAGCCGATCCGGATAACATCGATGAACTGTGTGAGCGATTTGGAGCAGTTTGGATTCAAATTGCGGAGCATTTTAGGGATTATGACGATAAGCTGGTTTTTGAAAGCTTTAATGAAATACTCGATACGCAGAGCCGATGGGGTGGGGCGAGTAATGAAGCATATCTAGCTGTTAACAAGTTTAACCAGGTATTTGTTGATACAGTACGCGCCACAGGCGGAAATAATGCTAAGCGGTTTCTTATTGTAAAAACGTATGCCTCAGGAGTAGACGAGGACATACTTGAGGCTTTTGTGCTGCCGGCAGATAGCATGGAGAGGCGTTTGATAGTCAGTGTACACACATATGCGCCGCATGCGTTCACCTGGACACAGGATAAGGCGTCATGGACGCAAACGCATCCGGACTGGGAACAAGTACGAGATGGCGCCTTAGTGGAAGACATAATAAGCCGGTTAAGCACAACCTTTGTGCAACGCGGAATACCGGTCATCGTTGGCGAGTTTGGAGCAATGAACAAGAATAACACCGTAGATAGGGTTAATTATGCAAGACATTTTATAGAAACCGCAAAAAAATACGGTATCACTTGCTTTTGGTGGGATGACGGCGGAATTTTCGAAAATGCCGATTTGGTTAGCGGCTTTGCACTACTCGATAGATACAGGGTGCAGTGGTTTTTTCCCGAAATAGCTGAGACATTGGTAGAGACGGCCGTACCTTAATATTAAAGCTTCTTTGCGCCATTGGAGATTTTGCATGTATGAGGAAGAACGCCCTTTATGGGCCGGTAAAAGTGGAGAGTACATAGCCGCCGGAAAGACAAATTTAGGCGAACTGATTGTTATGTTATCTTTTATGCTGTATTGTCTTAGATATGTATTTGACTACAGCGCCCTCCTGACGCGTATTGACTTACTAAATGCAGTACTCGTTGGACTAAACATTGCCCTGCCTTTATTTAAAATCATATTTCTTCAGAGCTACTCTCTGCTTAAGTTTATAATTACCGCAATAATTGCATTGCTTATTGGTTATTCGAGCGTGATAGGCGTTAACAATCATTTTTTGACCGGATTTCTCATAATTCTTGCGATGCAAGATGTTGAACTTTGTAAGCTTGTTCGACTGGGCTTTCGCCTGAAAATTGCAAGCATAACTATTCATTTGATAATATACTTGCTTATGCTCGTTGCCAGTCCCGGTGAAATTCATTTTGTCTATCGTGCCGGAGCGGGAGTAGCGAGGCATTACTTTTTAATGGGTCATGCAAACGTATTTTCTGCTTTTCTTGTATGGACTTGTTTTGAGTATATTTATCTAAACTATAGTAAGATCAGGCTTTTACATATGGGTGTTATATGGGCAATCAACTTGACGTTTTATGCATTTACTGTTTCAAACACCGCATTGGTAGTATTGGCGGCAATAACTGTCTTGCTTGCACTTGATAAACTTGGAAGAGGATTCTTTGACAAGCTCCTCACTGTCTTGACAAAGTATACATATGTAATTCTCGCCATAGCGTTTTCTTTTTTAGCTATTATTTATACAAGTCTTAGCCCGGCGCTAAGGGTAGCCTGGCACGCAATAGACCATGCATTGACCGGTCGATTGTGGTTTGGGGCATATAACTATGACACGTATGGAGTAACCTGGCTAGGGAGGGTGTTAGCATCGCCGCAGGTGGTTTTTTGGCAAGGCGTATATTTTGACAGGATGGTTTATCTGGACAATCATTACTTGGCTAATTTGCTCCATTTCGGTATCATACATTTGATAGTAACAGCCTTTGTGTTTATATTCTTTGGCGGGAAAATGGAAAATAGGGAGAAACTAATCATTATAGCATTTTCACTATATGCGATTATGCAAAATGATGTAACTAATGTTGTTGTGTGTTTTGCTCTGTTGATTATCGGAAAATACTTATACCTCGATAAGTCGCGGGAAGAAGCGTAGACGAGAAAGCGAGCCGGATGAAAAGACGCATGTTTAACGGCGCAAAAAAGATAATAAAAAAGTTACTTGGGCGACGTATGATAAGATGTATGCTTGAATACAATGTCAAGCGAAATTATGCGACCACAAGGTTTACTAAGTATTTCTTTACGATTCTATTCATTTTGCCGGGTATAATTTCTTATTTTAGATCAACGATTCCGTATATAGAAATGGATGTAACATCAAGATGCAGCCTAAGCTGCAAGGAGTGTACACATTTTATTCCTGTATATCAAAACAGAGGAATGAGCAGGGACGTTGACGTGACTGTGCTGCTGGAGAACATAGAGTTGTTAATGTCCAGAATCGACAAGTGCTTAATATTCAGAATCACCGGCGGCGAGCCATTTCTTTATGAGCAGTTGTCAGTAGTCATCAACCGCCTGACGATTGAGTCAAAAGTAAAGCATGTCGAAATCGCTACAAATGGAACCGTCATGCCGGGTGAGAAAGTTTTGGAGGCATTGCACAACAAGAAAGTAACCGTCAGCATTTCAGATTATGGGGTACTTTCAAATAAAAAAGCAGAAATTATCAAAATTCTATCAAAGCGTGGAATCTTAGTGAAAATCACCGGATTTATCTGGTATGAGGCAAATAGCCTGATGCCCAGGAACTACACCGAGAAAAAGGTTGAATCGCTCTTTTTTAATTGTATTGGCTCGGAGTTTAAATGTCTGTTCGACAGTAAAATATGGCTGTGCCCCCAAGCTTTGCACGGCTCCGTTCTCGAACTGGTAGAAACAAACGAATCTGAGTTTGTGGATTTGCGTGAACACACGGGAAAGGATTTTATGAGAAGACTGAATAGGTTATACCGATATTCCGCTAAATTGACGACATGTCGTAACTGTACGGGTGTATGCCCGGAATTTTCAAAACGGGTTCCTTGTGCTCAGCAGATTACTACAGGGAGCGGCATAGCTAACTGAGCGGCGTCAAAGCGCTTGAAATGACCGCCCCTTTTCCCGGTCGTTTTTGCCTGAAGTTTACCTAAAAGAAAGGTCGCGTATGAAGAAAGTTGCTATAGTAACTATCACAAATAGTGGGATGAACTGCGGGAATAGACTGCAAAACTACGCAATGCACCATGCATTGGAGCGATACTCTACACATGTTGAAACCATCGTTTCCGCCAAAAGCATAAAAAAGAGTCTGCTTCTGTCAAAAGTCAGAAGGCTATTGAAAATATTACTGAAAAGTGACATTCGCCGACGATATTTTGATGCTTTTGAAAAAAGGCATATTAAGAAGTCAAAGACCATTCGATATGAGGGAGTCAATGACCATGTGTTCAATGAGATGTTTGATATCTTTATCGCCGGCAGTGATCAGGTGTGGAATCCGCATTTTCACTTTAATTCGGCATTTGAGTTTTTGGTTTTTGCGGATGAAAAAAAGCGTTTTTCATACTCCGCCAGTTTTGGTGTAGATGCAATTGCGCAGCAGCATAGAAGTGATTATTCAAAATGGTTGAAGCAGATGAAGGGCATTTCCGTGCGAGAGGAGGCAGGGCAGAACCTTGTTAAGCAACTGTCAGGCAGGGATGCTAAAATACATGTGGATCCAACAATGTTATTAGACGCCTCACTCTATAGGGCTATGGAAGAAAAACCAAAGCAGCCTCTTCCTGACAAGTACCTGATGACTTACTTTTTTGGTAGGCAAGAAGATGATCAAAAAGACTTTATAAAGGATCTTGCCGAATATAAGGAACTTAATGTACTTGAAGTAAGGGATGATAAGGGTTCGCTATTTTATGATACCGGACCTCAGCACTTTCTTTATATAATTAGTCATGCCGACTATATATGCACGGATTCATTTCATGTTGCCGTCTTTTCGATTCTCTTTAGTAAGCCTTTCACAGTATTTTATCGTAGAGATGCAGACGCGCCAATGGATTCCAGGATTGATACTCTGCTGCATACATTTAAATTAGGCTCACGCCTTTTCGGTAAGCTTTCTGTTAAAGAGTCCGCTCGTAATATCATGCCATATGACGAAGTTAGCAGATGCTTAAGCCGCGAACGCGAAGCTGCGCATAATTATCTTCGGGATATATTTGGTTAGTGCAACGTATATGAAATAACTTCCGGTCTATAGGTTCTCAGCGCTTGGCTTTCTTTATTAGTTTAAAATATCTGTATAATACGGGGATACCTTTTGCGTTGCCTTTAAAGACGCATCTGATGTATTCTCGGATTCTATATAGAGCATTCATCATCCAAGGCTTTCTTTCCCCCACGAAATGGATGACCTTTACAAACGCGTTAACTTGGTAATGATGATAATGCTCAAAGAAGACATTGTATCCTTCCGGAATATGCAATTTTTCGTTCTTACGCCAGCCATCGAAGAATGCCTGTATGATATCTTGATCGCCAAATATGCGCTTTTCCGAAGCAACAGCGGGGATGAGAGCGGCCATGCGTTTTGAAAGCCCCTTCTGAGGCTCAATTACCATGAGTCCGCTGTTAAGATCTACCCATTGCTCATTTCCGGGATAAGATTTGCCCGATATAACCGCTGACATATCGGGTAGTTTGAACAGCTCATCAATAGATTCCAGCAGCATCATATCGCCGTCTACAAACACGATTTTGTCATAGTCAACAAGGTCAAATATGCGGAGCTTGAAAAGAGTCTTGGTCCAGTAACTGTACCAAGGATGCTCCTTTGTAGCTCGCAGCGCCTGATCTGGAGCTTCAATGTCAGGCGCAGAGATGAACTTTATGTTTTTGCGGCGTAACTCGTCATAGGTTTCTTTTCTTAAATCATACGGCGTCAATACAAGGAGAGTATTCTTGCATACATCGCGAATGTTTTTCGCAAGGGCAAGCACTCCGGGAAGGTAGTTGTCGGAACTCAGAACAGTCACATAGGCTTGATTCATTTAGTTTTCCCTTTACGATACACCAGATAGTGTGGTTTTTCATTTTTACTTATATATAGGTTCGCTTTTGCAAAAATATGGCACTGTATAATAATGGGAAGTACCGTCCAACACGTTGTTTGCAGCGATAAAGGATGAGCTTACTTTTAGGCATATCGATATATGCGCGAACATGCTTTACCACACGATATTCTTCAATAATCTGCGAGTGGAGTTTTATATGAATTGTATGCTCCTTGGGCAAGTGTTTTTTGCACAAACCATAAGCATCAATTAGGCGATTGCAGTAAACCCGGTGAGCAATATCCAATAGTTCCCGGTCACCGGCTCGCTTCAAAAAACGTATACCCTCCATCCAAGCGTCCAATGCATCAAGGCGTTCAAGCGAGAACGGTTTGCGCATAATACTATCCGAAGACTGAAAATAGGCATATAGTGCAGAGTCTAAAATTACAACCCTACAGGCGCTGTGGAACAACTCATGGGATATGAAAACATCCTCGACAACCTTTCCCTGAGGAAATCGCAGCGTTGTCCACAGCGACGCGCGGCACAGCTTGCCTCCTGCCGGGTTAAGGATTTGTGCGTCCTTGCCAAAATGTCTGATTACAGCTTCTCTGCCCGTAATGCATTCGTGATGCGAAGCCATTCTAAAATCACCATCGCTTAGCATTCCGGAAAAATCCAAAAGAAATCGGCTCACCGCTATATCTGCACCATGCTGTAAGCAAGCATCCAGGCTTTCCTCGATAAAACGACTGGAAACATAATCGTCAGAATCAATAAAAGTAATCCATTGACCTCTTACCCTGTCAAGGCCGGTATTACGTGCCGCGGATGAACCGCCGTTTTTACGGTGAATTGTCTCAATCTGTGTATGTTCGGATGCAAGCTCATCACAAAGCTTGCCGCTATCGTCTGTTGAGCCATCATTTATTAAAATAATTTGAAGATGCCGATGTGTCTGTCCGAGAACCGAACTGACACATCGCTCAAGGTAGTCATATACATTATACACAGGGATGATGATGGTTACTAAATCACTTTTTTTCGCATCCGCCATGACCTGATTTCCTTTCAAGATATGTACTCAGAGCGACTTAATCACAAAGAATCTCTTTATTCTTTCTGCTATAAGTAAGCATCCTCATTGTTACGGAACATTTTCAATATTCTATAAAGCACTTTAAGCTCAGGGCTCCTACAGTATCTTATAAGGTAAATAATGTTAATACTAACAGCGCAAACAATGGCTTTTAGCAACCAAGCAGACCATCCGATACCATCATACTGCGGAATTAAGAAATATACAAGAGCGATGCAGCTAAAAATCATTAAGAAATTCAACAGATGCCCACTAAAATACTTGAGAGCACTGCCACCCAGAAAATCGCGGAAGAGGATTTTAGGTTCGTACCATGCGTAGGTCAGTAATTTTGACGCCGATGTTGCCAAAACAATTCCGGGTAAGCCAAAATGTATACCCATAATTATGGAAAACGCTATTTTTAGAGCAGCCGCAGCTACCATCGCATATTTTGTCTTTTGATACATTCCGGAAGCTTCTCTGAAAACGACTATTGGATACAGCGTGATTGATAAATAGAAATTTACCAAGATGGCAAGCTTAGTAAACATGCCGAAAACAAATTCATCGCCAAGCCAAAGCGTCACAAAGCCATCCAACAGGAAAAATAAGCAAAAAACGAAAAAGCCACCAAGCCAGTGGCTGGCTACTTGCATTACCTTAAAAACACGCATTCTCTTTTCCGATGATTCCAAGGCAACAAGATTCCCTATGCTGGGTGTGAGCGACCCAAATACCAAAAACGCGATAAGAGCTAAGTTGGATACGGCTAAACGGTAATTAGCAAACATACCTACAATAGCCGTGCCTAATATTGTGGAAATGAAGATGCTATCAGTTCCCTTAAACACAACATTGGCGATTTTGAATATGAATATTGACTTGATATTATGAAAGATCTCCCGCCTGTCGTCGGCCGGAAGCCTGACTTTCCGCTTGATAAACGGATATTGTTTGACAGCTTTCCTCGAAATAATAAGATTATTTGTAATTGTAGTGAGCACGGTTACCAAGCAGAACAGGAGGAAGCTTCCGGTTATGAGCAGGACAGCAATTTGAACAAGCAATCCTATAATATTCATCCAAATTGAGTATTTTGTGATGATTCTGCCGTGCTGGTCTGCGGTTATGATTGTGGATTTATATACAAAAAGGTATGAAAACACGGTGTTGGCAAGCGTTATTAAGTAGTAAATCTCTATATTCGGTATATCGGTTTCTAAGTTTATTATATATCGCAAAAACGGCATTAGCAAAAGCCCAGCTAAAGCTACAAATGCGGCTATTACTCTATACACCTTACTGTAAAACCCTGTCAGAGCCGCAAGTTTGTCCTCGTTTTTTTCAGACAGCGGCTTGTAGAAACTGTAAGCCATAGCCGTGACTAAGCCTAAATCTGCAAGTGAAAGCAGTTGGAAAATATCAGAAAATAAGC
>Ga0209755_10003808_pt1 | contig 18452 bp, 20 predicted proteins | sample TergutCo191P1_FD_187301 | JGI IMG/M metagenome (GOLD analysis project Ga0209755, IMG submission 187301) | Cornitermes sp. P1 segment gut microbial communities from Petit-Saut dam, French Guiana - Co191P1 (SPAdes) (version 2) | ecosystem: Host-associated > Arthropoda: Insects > Digestive system...
GTAAAATTCTGTTCCAGTCATCCAAAGACACTGTTTTCTGAATTGCCTGCATTGTCTCATAACATTGTCCACGCAGCTGATCCTTCACAAATCGGAAAAGATGGTAGTCGGAGGGTGCCAGATCAGGGCTATAGGAGGGGTGTGGAAGAACTTCCGACCCCATCTTTGCAATTGCTTCCAATGTGAGGCGAGTGGCATGGGGGCGAGCGTTGTCATGCAGGATGATGATGTTTTGTCCCTTACATTTATCGTGCAATGCATGACGGAGCTTGTGCAGTGTCTGGACATAACGAGCAGCAGTGATGGTTTGCCCAGGTTCCAGGAATTCAGCCAAAACCAACCCCTCTGCATCCCAGAAGACTGTGCCCATCACCTTTGCAGCTGATGGCACTGTCTTTGGCTTCTTTTTTGATGGAGATTGCAAATAGTACCATTCCATATGCTGCCATTTCGTTTCAGGCTCGAAATGGTGAAACCAGCTTTCATCACCAGTCACAATATGGAACAAAAAAATCATCGTTTTCGTGTCGATCTCTCTGCAGTAGTTTTGAAGTGATGGCTTTTCACTGACCTTTGTGGTCTTCAGTCAATAAGCGTGGGACCCAACAAGCACAAACTTTCCTATAGCCTAAGCTTTCAATCGTCTTCTGTACTGCATTGTGCCCTATTCCAAGTGTTCGGGCTATTGTGTCCACAGTCACACGCCTGTCGTCTTGAATGATCTCATCCACTCTCACCATGTTGCGTTCAGTTGAGGCTGTTCGAGGGCGTCCACTCCGAGGCTGATCTTGGATGCTCGTGTTCCCATCTTTAAAATGTTTCACCCATCTTCGAACACTGCTCGCACCCATGCATACACTTCCATAAGCACACTGAAGTCTCTGGTGAATTTCTGCAGCAGAGATTTCCTCTTTAATGAGAAATTCGATGACAGCACGCTGGTGAAATGACATATCTTTGTTGACCATTTTGTTAGGAGTGATACTGGTCACGTGATGCAAGCTATTGACATCACAAGACACTCAAGGATAACACAACAGCTGGTTCCATCTACCACCATACTCTCCTTCATCTGCTGTTCCCAGTTTTCATGCAAAAAAAGTTGCTCATGACTTTCAGTACGACCCTTGTAATTACCAACAACCTGTTTCAACTTTCTAAAATGCATCTTGAGACTGAATATACATCAAGGAAGGAACACATATGTTACAATGCCATAAATATTGGACGAGATCTTGTCTTACATAAAAATTGAAGATATTGTAAGGGGTGTTAAAATAAGGTTTGAAGAAGTGATACAGTCTGTCAATACAAGGTGGTTCAAATATGACTGGGACTGATTTTTTTTTTTAAACCATAATTGCCAAACACTTACTTGCACATGTCAGTCTTCAACGTACTCCCCTCCAGAGTCAACACATTTTTTCCGTTCTGGAAGCATCCTGATGCCCTTTTCAAAAAAGGCTTGTGGTTGGTGGCGTATCCACTCCCGAACAGTCTGGATGACGGCGTCCCGTCCGCTGAAATTCACCACAGACTCCAACAACAGTATGGGGAAGAGTGTCTGTCATGGACCTGTGTGTTTGAGTGGTGTAAGTGCTTCAGAGAGAGCAGAGAGCGCGTGGAGAATAACCGCATGATCAGACTTGCAAGGCATGCAGTTTGCGGACAACGACACCATCATCCAGACTGTTTGGGAGTGGATACGCCACCAACCACAAGCTTTTTTTGAAAAGGGCATCAGGATGCTTCCAGAATGTTGGAAAAAATGTGTTGACTCCGGAGGGGAGTACATTGAAGACTGACATGTGCAAGTAAATGTTTGGAAATTATGGTTTAAAAAAAAAAATCAGTCCTGGTCATATTTGAACCACCTTGTACATTGAACTCTAAAACTTATTAAGAACTGTATAGCATGTTGATAGACTTGTGGAGGTGTTTAGGCGTAGGTTAGCAGGCTTGAGATTAATGGTCAGTGCGCATATGTCTCATGCAGAATTTATTATGATATCATGTTTTTGGTGTATAGGTGTACACACTGATTTTTTTGTTGTTGTATATTTAAATATGATTATGTTGTATATATAACAGAAACTTCACATAGTAAATGATGTTGGTAATATATACATAGAAGTTGTTTTATTGCTTTTCTGTAGTGTGTGGTGAATTATATATAAGGGTGAATGCCGCTCACTGTTGTGCACTATTGTGTGTGCTATGTGAGTGCTGAATGCCTGTTGTGTGTATTGATGTGAGTGCTGAACACCTCAAATAGCACTCACAACAGTGCGCAGCAACCTGTATATATAATTCACCCCATGCTACAGAAAAGCAATAAAACAATTTCTATGTATATATTAACCAACATCATTTACTACGTGAAGTTATAATGTGTATTATATATACAGCACAATCCTATTTAAATATACAACACAAAAAAACAACCAGTGCATGCACCTATACACCAAAAAACATTACATCATAATAAATTCTGCAGTGAGACATAACACGCACTGCCTGTCAGTTTCAAATCTGCTAGCCTACATATAAACACTTACACAAGTGTTTCAACATGCTATATAGTACTTAATAAGTTGTAAAGTTCATTGTGTTAGCAGATTTTATCACAGCTTCAAACCTTATTGTAATGTAACACCCCTTATAATATCTTCACTTTTTATGTAAGATTAGATCCCATCCAATATTTATGGCAATTTAACTTATATGTTCCTTCCTTGATGTGTATTCAGCCTGAAGATGGCGTTTTAAACAGTCAAAACATGTTGCTGATTATTATTTAAAACTTATAATTAATTAAAGTTGTGTATGGACTGTGTCTCCTATTGTTTTATTTATTAGTACCATGGTCTTGTATCCTTCCACACATGTCTTCCCAAGAAACTTCTGAACTCATTCATGGATTTTCATGAACATGATTCAAACACTTGTTTTTCTGTCGTTGGTAGTACCAGCAGGATAGCCACTTGAACTTTCAAGTTAGGAGTGACACTCATTTCACTTTGTAGGGTCCTAAAATGTGGTATGTTAATAGAACTTCAAAGGATAGAGGGAGAGAAGTGTTTTATTCAGTGACACTCATTTGTGAGATTTTATTGCTGTGGTCATTTATGAATGGAATATGAATATGGAGCAACAGTGGAATGATACTAACAGGGGATAATTGAAATAAGTGAAGAAGAAATGTCCCAATGCTACCACAAATCCCATGTGGACTGATTTGGAACAGACCTCATCCTCTGTGGTGAAAGACCAGTGACAAACTGCTGGGACCATTGGATGGCCAATAGATCTACAAAAGATACATAAATTTCATTGGAGTAATTTTTGATAGAATATGAAATAACAATATGATGACCATGCCAAGTTTCCAGGTTTATACATTGAAGTTCTTATTTAAGAATGCCTTGGAATGTAGCTTTTCATACACTAACTTAAGGTTTAGACTAAATGCAGATTATGCAAAATTACTACAAGAAAATGTATGCAGTCCATTCTGAATAATAGTGAGTGGCACAGGGCTGGGCAGTTTCGCACAAAATGGCCATGAGTCACAATACCTGTGATTCTAAGATCCTACTTGTATAGTAAAAGTAATGGTATAATAAGTAAGAGTACATAAGAAGAGATGACAATCTGTACTGGGTCTCCTAGCCAGGGGTCAAGTGCTGGGGTCAAGTGTAGGTAGAGCTGTACCTCTACCTCTCCCCAGTGCCTGCCTGGCATGTAACAGGCTAGATTTTGTATAAGAAGAGGCAATGTTTAACATATGAAAAAAACAAAAAATATACATCATCTAAAAAATTTTTGAGTATAGGTATGAAACATTACAGATACATTAGTAATGACACCCTTTTTGAAAAGATGATACAGAATTGTGGCCTATTTCACACTGAAGTCTCTTAGATTTCCCTCTCTTACACTTAATGCATGAATAATACCATAGGAAATGTCCCACGTAACAAAAAATTAGTTAAGGCTTGCACAGCAACCTAAACTTGCAAGTAAGTTGGCTAGGATTTTGTAGGATTTATGTCTCCAATGCATACAACATTGTTTTCATCACTCTCTTCTTTGTTTAGTGTGAAATGTATTATATCACTCTTTGTAGGGTTTCCACAAGTTATCAAACTTCCATCAACATGAAGGAAATTGTTTGTGCCATATAAAAGATCAAAATTTGTAATTCCATTTTAATTCAGCTTTTCCAATAGCTAGATCATCACTGTTAGTGTTTTGGTTTGATAACCAGAAATTTTCCTGATGATAAAACAGATTTTTGAAAACAGTTTTAAGACTGTTGGATATGTGACACTGTGCTGTGCATCTTTATCCAATTGAATACACTATGGACACATCATCATTCCAATCAGTCAATCAATCAGTCAGTAAATCTGAGAACCAGATATCACCTGAAATAATCCATGATGCTCTTAGTTATGCCCGTTTCCATGGGATGCCAAACAGAAGCTGTATATGGCAGGAAAGACATCACTCTGCATTGAATGAATCCTGCATATGAGTGTGCACTATGTACCAGGAGTTATATTTTTCTCTTACTTTCTTTCGCGTGTTCCACTTCTATATTTTTGCGAAACAGCAGAATTCACCCACACCTTCTTATTGTTGCATATTCAATGGGAAGTGTTGTTTTTTAATGATGTGTTTTTGTGTGATTTTCTGTGTAATTAAAAGTCTTTTTTTGTCGGTTCTTGTCATGTACACACGTGTTAAGGTGGATAAAGCAGTGATCAACAGCCTGTGGCCACATGTGTTCCGCAAAATTTATGTCTGCAACTCACGAACTTTTCCCATTACATGCAACTTATGCCCCACTCTTAGTTTGAATGACAGATTTTTCAGTGATTTGTTGAACTGTGCACACATAGTTAAATTTGGTGTAAAGTATTTGACGTGTAATGGGCTTTGTGCAGATTGCATGGGAACGTCACATGTTGGACACTTTCCTGTAGGAGGAGTGAGAAAATATGGAGCAGTAAGATATATTGTCGTCCTTGCTCTTTTAATTTCACATATATTGTAATAGTAAATGTGGGCCAGGTAGTTCAGTCGGTATAGTGACTGACTACGGGCTGGATGGTCCGGGATCGAATCCCGGTGGGGACAAGATTTTCCACCCGACCAGACCAGCCCTGTGGCCCATCCAGTCTCCTGTAAAATGGGTACCAGGTCTTTCCCGGGGGTAAAGTGCAGTTGGGGAGTGGTGTTGACCACTCACCCCCTTCTAGTGCTGCTGTCATGGAAGATCAGAGCTATACCTCTACTCACCCTCTGGGCCACACTGGGCCTGTAACGGTATCACTTTACCTTTACCTTTATCTAATGGTAAATAGTGCAAATGTAGTACAGTCAGAATTTTATCAAATGGAATTCTGCATACAAGAAAGAAGACAAAACTTTTATGACAAATTGTAGGTGTTTTTCATTATTAACTGTTTTTTCTAAAGCATTTGAGAAAGCTATGCACATTATATTAAGCTGTCATCTGCGTACTAACAACACATATGTTTCAGAACAGCATGATTTTAGGAAAGGGAGCACGTGGTGGCACAGTTGGTTGAGGCACTACGCTACAAGCCAGAAGGCCGCAGGTTCGATTCCAGATGTGTCACTGGAATTTTTCATTGACATTGTCCTTCCAGCCACACTATGGCCCTGGGGTTGACTCAGCCTCTAAAAGAAATTAGTGCCACGAATATTTCCTGGGGGTAAAGGCAGCTGGTGCATAGGGCTGACAACCTTACCACCTTCATGTGCCAATTGTCTTGAAATCTGGGAGCCTCAAACTCCTGGAAACCTCAGGGCCTGTCTAGGCCTGTACAGGGATTACTTTACTTTACTTTATGATTTTAGGAAACGGATGTCTGACGACATTCATGCCTTCAGACTAAGAGATGTTCATCAAAAAATGCATGAAATTTAATGGTATCAATCCCTTTAGGTTAATTTGGTCATACAAATACACACACTTCCATCCAACACAACACCTGTTTTATTTATTTTATTTTAATGCTGCAATGAGAGGAAAGCTTAATAATTTTACTATAATTACAGTATGTGCACCTACAGAAGAAAGGGACAAACTAGTCAAGGATTCCTTTTATGATAAACTTAATCTGATATATCAAAGAATTCCAGCATATGATACTGAAATTATAGTGAGAGATTTTAATGCAAAAAGTGGAAAAGAAGAAGTTTTTAAGCTACACATAGTGAAATGCAGTCTGCGTGCAACATCAAATGAAAATGTGAATAGTGCAATTGATTTTGCCCCTGATGATGTTACGATAATAAAAGGTACATACTTCCCACACAAAAACGTACATAAGGAGACGTGGCAGTCCCCTGATGGAATAACTAATAATCAGGTTGACCACATAGTTGAAAAGCATGCGTCAAGCATTATGGATGTAAGAAGTTACAGAGGTGTAGACTGTTACTGGGATTACCAGTTAGTTCAAATTAAATATCATCATAAAATATCAGAGGAAGTATGATGTTAGAAAATTAAAGGATACAGAAATTATGAGGGAATAGAAACAAGAGATCAGAAACAGGATCACTGAAATTAATGAGTATCAAAATAACACAAATGAGGAAACAAGTGAACTAAATTGGAGAATATTAAGAAATTTATGACAATAGTTGCTAGTTAGGTGGTGGGATACGAACAAAGGAAGAAGAGGAATGATTGGTATGATGAAGAATGCCAGATAAAGATGGAAGAAAGAAATAAAACCCAAATCAAAGTGCTGAATAGGAGGTTGAGATTGAGTAATGAGAATTACAAATAAAGGGGAAGGGAATCCAAGAAAATGTGTACAGCAAACAAACCCACCCCCAAAAAAAACCCTTGACCCGAAAGTGCTGGAAGTTATGGAGGAAGCAAATAAAAGCAATTATGCAAGAAAATTCTGTACAGTAGCTTGCAGGATGAAGACTAGTTTCTAGCCACAAACATCTGTTTGTCAGTGGAAATGACCAGTTGATAATGGACATTTTGAAGCAGTATTTTTGTGCAGCTTTTAATAGGAAGGGTAATGTGGACAAAGAAGTAATGTATCAAGGACCTAAAGAGCAGATTTAACCCCCCAGTGAAAGATGAATTGTGGGAAATAATAAGAACATTAAAAAATAATAAGTCATTTGGAGACAAAAAATTATGGGAAGAAATGCACATACCAATAAAAATATATGGGCATCAGAAAAAATGCCAGAGAACTGGCAAACTGCAATTATATGCCTCATATATAATAAGGGAGATAAAATGCAGTGTAGCAGTTGTAGAGGGACATGTGTCTTAAATGTATGTTATAAAGTTTTGAATAATGTTCTGCAAGTCCCTTATGCAGAGGAAATTTTAGGAGATTATCGGCATGGTTTTAGGAAGGGATGGTTAACTACTGATAATTTTGACGTTTTGCTGACCGTGCATCTCAGTATATTTATCTCACTATTTAACGAACTTGATGCACAAAATTTTGTGCATCAAGTTGGTTAAATAGTGAGATAAAAATATTGATAATTTATTTATGTGAAGATGTATTCTTGAAAAATTTTATGAACATAATCTAGATTTGCACTTATTGTTTATTGATATTAAGCAGGCCTATGACCAATAAATAGAACATTTTATGTAATTTTAAAGGAATTTTGGATCTCAAGGAAATTAGTGAACTGAGTAAAAATGATGCAGAATCCAAGGACTATTGACTGAAGCATTTGGCATAGAGTCTTGAGACAAGGTGATGTACTGACTGCATCAGTGTTGAATATTGTACTGGAGAAGATGATAAGGAATTTAGAGACCAATCTGATTGGAACAGTTTTTAACAGAACGAGACAGTATATAGCATATGCAGATGACGTGTTGATACTTGGACTATTGGTGAGCACAATTGAAGTAGTAGTAACACAGATTAAACAAGCTGCAGTAAGCACTGGATTGGTGGTCAATGAAAGCAAAGCAAAATACATGCAAGGAAATAGAAATATAACACATTTAGAGCAAGATCTGACAATTGGTGGACAAATATTTGAATGGGTTCAGAATTTGAGATATTTTGGTACCTTGATAAATTCAAAAAATATAATGAGTGATGAAATAAAATCAAGGATTGCTGCAGGTAATAGACATTTTTATAATCTAAGACAAATAATTAGGTCTAGAACCAAGAGTGAAGCATTAAATTAAGATATATAAAGTGATGGTGAAACCAGTTGTTGTGTATGGGAGTGAAAAGTGGGCTGTGACTGAGATGGATGTGAAAAGAATGCATGCAAGTGAGAGGAAAGTATTAAGAAATATACATGGACCAGTGGTACAGCAAGGAGTATCGAGTAAAAGAACTGATCACGCATTGAGGGAACTATATAAGTATCTAGAATAGTAGCAGGTATTAAAAAGAAGAGGTTTGAATGGATTGGACATGTAGTAAGAATGAATCAGAAAAGGACAGTTAAGAAAATATTTTGGATGGAAGTAGAAGAATTGGAATTCCTAGATTGAGGTGGCTGGAAGATGTGGAGAGGGATCTATGAGTGATGAAGCCTAAGACATAGTGACAGTAGTCAGTCAATGGGGAAGAGGGGACGTCCATTATGAAGGTGGCCGAGGCACTCAGACAGTCATAGAACCAAGGTATAAGTGAGTAAGTAAGTATTTTAATGGTACATATTTTGATTGATGTCCATCATGAGGCATGCTCGACATATCCTCAAAACAAGGTAAAATGTTGTTTTTGAGATCTCTCAAATATTGCTACACACACACACATACATATTACAGTAAAACTGTAATACTAATAATATTTAAAATAGTGTGATAATATCATAACTGTAGTATTTTTTGGTATTTTATAGGATCCTAGTCCCTATGGTACTTCTTAAAAGGTAAGAGTTAAAGATTAACAGTTACATTTTTATAGTTAAAAGTCCATATATCGAGTAGAGTAATTAGTTGGCCACTTGTCTTATGCTTTTTTTTACATTTTTTACTTATTAGTTTTTTATTTTTATTTTTTTTTTTAATTTTTAAAATGTGTAGCTTAGTTTTATCTTGGTATCTATTGATGGACTTGGCTTGCTTGAAATATCTATCACCTGTCAAACCAAATCCATTAATACACATGCAAAATTAGCTGCATGACACATTTAAAAACTAAAAAGTTTAAAAAGTAGTAGAATAAAAATTAAAATAATAATACAAGTGACCAACTAATTATAATTACTCTACTCAATGTATGGACTTTAACTACAAAATATTTGACCTTTAAATTTTATTTTTTAACCATTACTATAGGAACTAGCATCTTGAAAAGACCCCAAAATACTATGGCAATGATATTGTCATACTGACTGTGTGAAATAATATCAATATGCCAGTTTTATTGTAATATACATACATCTTGTAATACTTGAGAGAAATCACAAATAATATTTTACCTTGGTTCTGGAGATTTGTATAGAACGCCTGATGATCGACATTGATTGAAGTTTGTCAGGTTACAATAAAAGAAATGAAAGGTGTTGTGTTGGATGGAACATAGTGTCTTTGTACAAAAATATGCATGTGGGGGTTACTTTCTGTGATGTGTCACAAGCTTTTGACTGTGTAAATCATGAAATTTTGTTAGCCAAATGACATTTGTATGGCAGTGAGGGGTAAATGCAGATTGGTTCAAGTACTTTTTATCTAATAGAAAACTGAAATTTAAAGTAAAGCCAATTAATATACCTAAAAATTTGTTCTCTGACTGGGGTACATTAAAACAAGGAGCTCCCCAAGGGCCTGTCCTAGGGACTTTATGGTTCATAATATGTGTGACTATCTTCTGAGAATAAATTCCTTATTAGAAACCATAATGTTTGCTGATGACTTTTCATAATTTCTGACAGAAATTTTGGAGCATTCTGTACAATGTCAAACTTAGTTCAGTATCATGTGTTTAAATGATTTGCTGCTAATAATTTGGTACTAAATCTAGATGAAACAGATGTAATAAAACTTGTGATGAATAATTCACTACAATGTCTATAAAGTATTGGTTACAGAGAGAAGTATGTAGAAGAAATCGTAAATGCAAAATTTGATGGTTTGCAAATTGTTTGCCACCTACATTGGAACAATCATATAGATCAAATTGGATCAGTGTCCCATATCTTCAGCACTGACCCAAATAAATTTATTTTACTTATTTTTGCTCTATAAGAAAGCATGGAAAAATTATTTGGGGTAATTCATCCAACAGTGGAAATATTGTTTTTCATATTTTAAAACAGTCCAGTTTTATCCGCATTATATATGTCTTCATCACTATAATCTTTATTATACTCCACCCAACACTTTTTATACATTTGCTTGCCACTCTTGAATCTGCTGACACTGTCTCTCCAGTTCTGTGAAAGCAGTATTATACTGACTTTTAGGCACATTTGCAAAATTATGAAAAGCAATTGTTAGTGTTGTCATATATGTCTGTCTGTGCATGTGTCTGTCGATCCATTCATCTGATGGACCAACTCGGAACTCACTAGGCAGATTTTCATGAAGTTTGATATTTGAGGATTTTTCGAAAATCTTGTGAGAGAATTTAAGTTTTGTTAAAATGAGACAAAAATAACAGGTACTTTACGTGCAAACATATGTACATTTGTGTTAATATCTCTCTTAATTATTCTTAGAAGTATAAATATTCCAGAAAAATTTGCAGTGAAAATCAAAATACACATTTTATGTTCAGTACATATTTTCCAAAAGTCATTCCATTTATGGGATAATGTGGAAAAAAAATGGCAGAGCCAGACAGGTCACACATGGCAATATAAGGTGAATAGAGAAGATGTGCTTTGCATGCCAGTTAACTAAGGCAAGAATACACATACACACACACACTCATAATATTAGTTTTTACCTCATAATTGATTAATTTTGTCTGGTCTTGTAAAATTTTTTATGGCAACACTGAAACTGAGAAACTATGCAACCACTTATATGTCATTATGATCTGTTGAGCCAGATTGTATGTCTATAGATGGCTACGAGCAAACAAACATTCTTTTGTTTCATTGCAGCATTTATACGTAACATGTGAAAAGAAAGAAAATTAGTTGGAATACTGTTTATTTAAAAAAACTGGTACATATTTTCTGCACTATTACTAATTACATAAATTTACCATAAAACCATTGTTGTGCAACACTCAACATTTTTGTATAGTTAACAGGGACACATAACTCAACTTCAAAAACACACACAGAATCCATTGTTATGTTTCTTATTCTTATTCTGTCATTCAGTCTATCCAGTCACAAATCTGACATTGGACACATCAGGCTCAGTCTACATTCTCTATATTACATAAAAAACATTCATTCACAGTATACATAACAAAGGAACTTGCAATACATATAATTCAACAAACACATTAATATCTACTTTTTTAGGATCCTGTTTGATGAAATTACTAAATACTAAAAATAAAATGTACATAATAATAAATAGCTGAGTAATAGTGGAACCTAAAAGGACGTATATTTGTCCACTGAATAGAAAATATGTTGTAGTAAAAAGTACTTCAGTCTTCTTTTAAATTCCTGTATCTTTGGTATACTCTGTATTGTGTTAGGCAATTTATTGTACAATTTTATACCCACATTTGTACTACTGTTTGTGAAAAGAGTAGTTCTGCGGAACTGAATATGAAGATAGATTTTTGGCATGTACAATGGTCATATACTTCTTCATTATATTTCATCTTTTCCATGTTTGATTTTACACAACACACAACCTCACTTATATACAGACAAGGCAATGGAAGTACATTCAGATCATTAAAAATATTCCTGTAATAAGCATGTTGGCCCTGCTTTACTTATTATTCTTAGAACTTTCTTTTGTAATTGAAAAATTCTTATACTTTCAGGATCACCACCCCACAGGGTCAGACCATATCTCAAATGAGCATGAAAACATACAAAATATATGGTTCTTAGGACATCTGGACTCATTACATTCTTTAAGGAGCCAGTCATATAATGGCTTGTATTTAGTTTTGAACCTAAGTATTTAATATGATTATTCCATTTCATATTTTCATTAATGTATATACCCAGAAATTTTATTTCAGTGTTGTATGGAATATCTCTACCTTCAAATATAACATGTGGTAATAGTGGTTTTTATTTTGTGCAGTATGGAAAGACATTGCCAACGTCTTGTCAACATTAACTACAAGACTATTCAGTGCAAACCATGTTTGCAGTTCATTCATAACTTTGTTTAGTTTATACTGCAGGTTGTCCATATTTGCCTCTGATACTAATATGTTTGTGTCATCTGTAAATAAAACAATTTTCGATCCCATAATATTTAGAGGTAGGTCATTTATGTATAATGAAAATAGTAATGGACCGCGAATCGAACCCTGTGGCACACCATACTTAAGTTCCCTTGTAGTCGAGACATCTATTCCTTGTTTCACGCTATTTATTTCTGTACATTGTTTCCAGTGTGGTAGGTAGGATTCATACCATAAGTTTGCGACACCCTTAATACCATAAGAGTTTAGTTTAAACAATAAAACTTTATGATTTAGTATATCATAAGCCTTTGTAAGATCTATAAAAATTCCAGTTGGGTTCATTTTTTTCTTCAATGGCCTCCTGTGTATTTCTAATAAAAATCTGTAATGCTGTTTCAGTTGATTTTTATTTTGTCCTAAAACCATGTTGTGCTTCAGTTAAATCTCCGTTCCATTCTATAAATGCCATTAATCTATTATACATCAATTTCTCTAGCAATTTTAAAAAAAACGGATAACAACGCTATTGGTCTGTAGTTTTGAATGTTTCTTTTGTCCCCTTTTTTATATAATGGTACAACTTTCGCTATTTTCAGTTGGTCTGGAAAAATCCTTGATTCTAAGGCTGCATTATAAATGTTGGCTAAAGGTTTCTTTAGTAGTTTTATGCTCTGTTTTACCACATGATCGGGTATTTCATCAATTCCTGCCGATAATTTATTCTTAAGACCCTTCGCTACTTTTTCCACTTCATTTTCTGTTACTGGAAATAAGAACATAGTGTTAGTACTCTCCCTTATTTTTAAATGTTGATTCACAGAATTAGATATCCTATTCTCATTTTTTTAAATAGTTCTTCTGTAATTTTCACAAAGTAGGAATTAAATAATTCAGCTACATTCTCTGGATTTGTAATTTCCTCAGAATTCCAAATTATTTTAATATCTTGTTTATTTGAGGAGGTTCTCCCAGTTTCCTTGTTTATAATCTGCCATACAGCTTTAGATTTGTGATTTGCATGCAGTATATACTTATCATTTTCCCTCATTACTCCTTTGTATTTTATTTTATACTTAGTTTAGTTTAGTTTATTAGTCCATATATTATACATACGATAGTAGATTTGTCAATTTCTAGTGATACACATGAAGTAAGATAAGTCCAATAGCAACATAACATAATATTCTACAAATGATTTCAGAACTGCTTATACTTAGTGTAATAAAGTTTAAATTAAATACTGAGCTAATGAAGTTATGTAGTTACAAAGCTACAAGTTCTTCCACTGAGTAAAAGGAATGCAGAAGCAGAAGTGATTTCAATTCCTTCATAAAGGTCTGATAACTATCTATTTCTTTTATGTAACCAGGAAGTTTGTTATATAATTTATTCCCCATGTTTATTACACTTCTCTTATATAAATCAGTATTGTATGATTGGATGTGAATGTCCATCTTTCTTCGTTTATTATAAGTATGAATATTTGAATTTAGCTCTACAAACTGGTGGTGTTTTCTTATATAACATATAACTTCCATTATATATAGTAAAACCAAGGTGAGAATATTCAGTTCTTTAAGTAGCTGTCTTCAGGATGTTCTTGAGCTTACTCCTAACATTGATCTTATCACTCATTTTTGTATTCTAAGTATTCTAGTAGTTAATTCACCCTCCTGCTCCCCCCAAAATAATATACCAAACCAGAGAAGTGAGTGAAATTTTAAATGTTTCAAATCAAATTCAGACTCAAAACCTCCTTGAAAGGTTTTATCATAAAAGCTACCTTACTCAGTTTACCTGCTAGTAACTGTATATGAGAGTGCCATTTTAGTGTATCCATAATTTGAATGCCAAGAAATTTTATTTCAGCTTTTTAATCCGTGGTCATATTGTTAAAAGTAACTGAAGGTTTTACTAAAAAATGTGTTTGTCTATTATGAAACAACATTACTCCTGTTTTTCCTGCATTTATGATGAGGTCATTCCTGTTAAACCAAGTTTCCAATTCATCATCTACCCTATCAGTTTTGGTTTGAAGCAGTCTTTCATCACTGTCTCAAATTAACACATTAATATCATCGGCAAACAACTAAATTTGCATCGTGGATATTTACGGGAAGGTCATTTATATATAGAAGAAATAACGACAGACCGAATACCGAACCCTGTGGCACACCTTGATTGATTTCCATGGAGGAGGACCTATATCTATTTACCCTCATACTGCTAGAGTCACTATGACAAATTTCAATAAATTGTTTTCTGTGTGTCAAATAAGACCTAAACCATAAGTTAGCGGAGCCCCTTATACTGTAGTAAAATAGTTTTTCTAGTAATAATTTATGATTCAATACGTCATAGGCTTTTGTTAAATCAATAAATATTCCAGTGGTTTGAACTCGCTTACCTAGGGCCTTCTGAATCCTCCAACAAATGACTGAACCGCTGTATCAATAGATTTGCCTTTCCTGAAAACATTTTGAGCTTCTGACAAAATCTTGTTTTCATATAAACAGGATGTTGTCCTATTATACATCAATCTTTCTAATAATTTAGCGAAAACAGATATTATTGATATTGGTCTGTAGTTCTGCATGTCATACTCATCTCCCTTTTTATATAAAGGTTTCACTTTTGCTGTCTTCCATACATCTGGGAAGACACCTGAGTTCAGTGACAATTTGTAAATATGTGCCAAGGGTCCTTTAATTGATTGCATACATTGTCTAACTAGATCCTCAGGTATGTCATCATCCCCTGCAGTGGGCTTCCCTTTCAGACTCTTAGTAAGACTAATCACTTCTTCTGTTACAGGATAAATAAATATGGAATTAGGACATTGTTTTATCTTTAAATTATAAACACTTCCATTGCTGTTTTGTTTTACCAATTCTTCCACAGTGCTTATAAAGTGTGTGTTCAGTTTATCTGTAATCTCAGTAGGGTTTGAAATGAATTTATTTCCATTCTCAATTCCAATTTTTGTTCAATTTCTGGGGCTTTACCAATTTCTCTGTTAATTAGTCGCCACATGGCTTTCATTCTGTCCACTGACTCTATAACGTACCTACCATTATCTCTTTTTTAGCTTCCCTTAATACTCTTTTGTATATTCTTTGATAATTTTCTATATAGATTATGAGGGTAAATGTTCTTTTTAGATTATTTAGGATTTTTATTCGTTTACTTGAGACTATTAGTCCTTTTGAGAGCCACCTTTTATTTGATCTTTCCCTTAAGTTTACCCTCTTGTATGGGAAGGCTATATTAAAATAGTGTATAAGTGTACCTGAAAATGCTTCTAAAGAAGAGTTTACATCTAAGCAATTATACACATCATTCCATAATTCCTTAGATAGTAGATGTTTAAATTCTTCAATACTCTTGTGTGTGAACTGTCTTCTTACAACCGTTTTAGTTCTCCTATTTCTTATACCAATATTTATTTTCACTATTTGTGTGAGGTTGTCAGAGAAGCCTAAGTCTACAACAGCTGTACTTAATATTGGAATAGCTTTGTTTTTTATGATAACATCTATTAGAGATTCAGTGGAGGGGGTAATTCTGGTTGGAGATCTTACTGTATTCATCATATTATAGCTCTCTAATAGATTTTGTAGTTTCTGTAATCTTTTGTTCACCATAAAGTTTAAGTTCCAGTCACCACATAGTAGAGGCTTTTTATTTCTAGATTGTATTTTTTGTTTTATTAATTCAAGACTTTTTAAAAATACCAAAAATTTGCTATCAGGTGATCTGTAAATACATACAATAATGTAACCATAGTCTACTAATTCAGCCATGGACACCTCAAAATCCTTCTCTTCACTAATATCCTGAGAGCAGTTTAGATCTATAGTACTCCCCCCCCACATATATACATGATCCACCATGGTTTTGGTTTTTCCTGCTAAAGTAACTCACTAATTTGTACTGATCTATATGAATTAATTTTAAATAGTCTTCCTTTAACCAGTGCTCTGTAAAACATAGTACATTAATGTTCTTCAGATTTGACTTTAATACCAGATCAACTTCAGTTGTTTCTTACTTATGCTTTGAATGTTCTGATGCAAGACTGAGAGATTTGGTGTCATTGCAACAATTTTATTTCTTCTGTTCCTTTCATCTCTTGCTAGTTCTTGGTGATGTCTGTCCATAAAAAAATCTTTGTGCCTGGTTATAGCAATATACATTTTTGCATCTTCTGTAAGATTAGGTTGTTTTGTTAGCATGTTAAAAAAAATCTCATTTTTTTTTAGACATCTTTATACCTTGTGTGATCCATCCATTCCTTAATGGTTTCTTTCTGTGTCTGAGCTCTAGAGAGAAGGCTATGTCAAACGAATATAAACAGAGTTCATAAAAACCTTGAATTTTGTGTGTACCTCTGTCTCTGAAAATATTTCCTGCCATGTCTTCTTTTTTAATAAGTATTCAAATTCCCCAATATTATCATCTCCAAAGTGCCTTTTCAGAATTCTTCTGTTTACACTAGCATGGTTTTTATGCAGTATAGACAACACTTGGGCTTGGTGGTCTAATAACCCTAATTCTATTACTGTTATGGGTTCTTGTTTATTATAATTACATCTATCAAAGTGCTTGTGCTTTTCATTGCCCTAGTAGGGGATTGGACAGTATTTACTAGATTATACCTCAACAGTAAGTCTGTTAACTCCTTTAGGTTGCCATCTTCATGAAGGAAATCTATATTCCAATCACCACAAAATATCAGAATTTTATCTTTCTTTAGTAATTTCTGAATAACTAACTCTAACTTATTTAAAAATTTGTCAAACTGTCCATCTGGTGGTCTATAGACACACACTATACACAATTTGTATCCAGACAGTTCTATTAGTGACATTTCAAAATTTTTTTCTTCACTTATACCTGCAAAATAACTTATTTCCTTAGTTTTGAGACCATCTTTTACATAGATACCAGGTCCACCATGTTCACTGCTACTCCTGCAAAGGCACTTACTAACTTAAAATCAACAATATTAGTACAATTTAGTTTTTGATAACTCTGCAAATGTTCTATAAGGCATATTACATCTGTATACTTTAACTCCAAGCATAACAGCACTTCCAGTTTAGTTGTTTTTCTCCTAAGACTACAGATATTTTGATGAAGAAGAACTAATTTTGGATTCCTGTGCTCTTTATCACTGCTAACTATTGGTAACACTCTACTCTTCTCATCAGTTTTGCTGTCCATAAAAAATCATCACCTCTTGTTGCCAGTTGCTTTCTTTTTCTTCCTGATGTTCTTGAATATGTTACTTTTTCTTGTGCCTCAACTCCTTCCTGACCACTGTCCATGATATCTTGCCTCCATTTCAAAATTATGGGAGGTGTCTTCCTTGCTAACAAGATTTTTCTGATATGGTCCATTATTCTCTGGACCATTAGTTCTTTTCCCACTGTATGCATATGTAGCCTATGTCTGGTAAAATGCTCCCTTTGTACCTCACTGTCTAAAATCTGTACATACTCAAACATCTTCATCCTCTTGTGTAATTGTCTGTTATATTTTGTCACCTCACTTTTAACACATGATGTAGTTGACAGATCATGTCTCTTTGGAGCACCCACTATAATATTATTTGTGTCCTTCCTCTGTTTTACAAAGTTCAAGAGTGTATTAGACCATTTTCTGACTCATTTTTTGGTATGTTATTTGCGCCTCCCCAAACTACAACCATGTCTTTCTTTGTCAATTAATCAATCTCCTTTCTTGCTATGTTTGTAATTTCCTCTAATCCCATTCCTGGTTTCACATAACCTGTAACCTTGAATGTTCTCCCGAAGTTATGTTTTATCTCAGCCGCACACCCTTTTGCATGGCTATCACCAATTATAGTAATTTTTTTGTTTTCTTTTTTCTGGGACACCTTTTGTTCTGACTTCAGATCTTTTGTTGTTCACTGGACCTAGATTGTCACACCCTGTTTTTGGTTCATTGAGGCTTTGCAGCACTTCATACCAATTTACACTCCTAGGGATCAGTGGACAATATTTTATATCAGGTTTACTTAATCTTTTATGTCTGCCTGAATTTGCCAAGATCCAAGTACATTCTTTCCCTTCATTTCGCGCGAAT
>Ga0209755_10003809_pt1 | contig 18445 bp, 15 predicted proteins | sample TergutCo191P1_FD_187301 | JGI IMG/M metagenome (GOLD analysis project Ga0209755, IMG submission 187301) | Cornitermes sp. P1 segment gut microbial communities from Petit-Saut dam, French Guiana - Co191P1 (SPAdes) (version 2) | ecosystem: Host-associated > Arthropoda: Insects > Digestive system...
TTTTCCCCGCGTGGGAAGAGGCGAAGGAAACATGACCGGCCGGATGCCAGTCCTGGGTAGCTGCAACCCTGCCGCCCCTGTCCGCGAAAAGAGCGGACAGGCGGTTAAGGGGCTTGACCACCTCGTCCCCCTTGTTAACGCCCAGCGCACCGCCGGGGCAAAAGTCATTTTGAACATCAATAATAATGAGCGCTGAACCGGGAAACCGTATATCCATGTGTTTTCCTCTCCATGACAGTGTAGTTTGATATGGTATTTTACTTTGAAAAAGGAGGGAAAACAAGTGGACAGGAGCATCGCCTTTAGCGTATTCTTCAGGGCCATGTTCTCTGTCTACGGCACATACGTGAACTGGATATTGCTCCAGGGCCCCTCGCCCAGGACATTCTTCCAGGCCGCCGCCGCGTAAAGTTTCTTGCCGCGATCTTCATCGGTAAAGGTGAGCTTAAGAGGGCTGCGGGTTACTGGTGAGCGGTTGACAAGCTCCGACAGGCTTTCCGGCTCTTTATCAAGCAAGGCCCACGCGAAAACCGCGCCATCGGCGCTGTGGGGCCTGGCTCTGCCTTCTGCCCCCAAAATCCTGAAAAGAAAGCTCAGTATACGGGGGCCTTCTGATACCATGACAAATGCAATTTGTTCCTCGGGCTGCTCCAGCGGGGTGCGGGTGCTGTCATGAACGGGAATTCCCATCTCTACCCTTTCTGCGTCGGTGACGGCCTTGTATTGAAGATGCCGTTTAACAAAGGGGCGGAGAAACTCTACAGCCTCCTTTTTGGCAAACGTCCTCTTTTGGGGTGCCTTTGTTGAATCAGAGGTTAACAGCTCCTCGTAGACCTCCTGCCACTTATAAAAAACGGCATGGAACTCTTCCAGTTCATCAGGCGGGATATGATGCCACGCCGGGGAACTTCCCTCTGTTTTCGCCGTGATGTATTCATCCAGGTGCTTAAACCACTTGTGAAACGCATCAATGTTTTGCGGGATATAATCCCCTTTTGCAGCACTCATCTTCAATTCCTCCGTACATGCTAATTTTTTACACGCTCAAATGGCCGCATTATTGAAAACACTGACTACGTTATGGAACCCAATAAGCTCGTCATTAGACCCAATAAACCCGTCATTGGGTCCCATAAGCTCGTTATTAGACCTGATAAGCCCGTTATTAGGTCTAATAAACCCGTCATTGGGCCTAATAAGCTCATTATTGGATCTAATAAGCCCGTCATTAGACCCAATAAGCTCATTATTGAACCTGATAACCTCGTTATTGCCGCCCATAACCGGGAGTCAGTGAATGTTAGTGTTTTGCCGCCTTTGAAACATTGTATTTTGACATAACTAAAACTTAGTTCATGTGGAACCATCTTGCAAGGATTTTTTCAATTTTTGTGGAAAAAGATGTCAGTCAGCGTTTTCTGGTTATTCAATTATCACATTTTCATGTACCTCTGCTGTACAATAATTCATACGCTTCTCTGTTCAGAATTACGCACTGTTCCTCATTTATCTTTAATAGCCTGGTATACTTTTTATCATTGCCGCTTAGTAACGATATATTCTCTTTGGACATTTTTTCCGCCAGATCTATAGAATACAGCCCGCTTTCTTTCAGAATCAGTAATTGGTCTTTTATAATACAAGTGTCCCATATTTTTTCTTCATTAGGAGCCATCTTGTCTTCCCGCAGATAACGCAGAGGCGGCTCAACGCAAAAGGTTAATACGGCCTGTTCGCTCATGTTATTTTCATTTCCGATTATGGAAATATGCTGGCAAGCGCCGCGGCACATCCCCACGGTTGATGAAAAGAGCATGATCCAGTTTTCATGTATATCCCCTTTTCTTATATGTTCATACGTTCCGTTATCCGGCAATTCATGTGTTGCCATATGCCCAGGGCTGCTTGGTATGGTAATGTCATATTTAAACAGGTATTTGGGAAAAACGATATTGTCAACCAGAATTAATTCATTGTTCCGTATCAATATATCGTCAATGGATTTACCTTCTATTGACTGCAGGGGCAGTTCAACTTCGTGCGCGTTAAAGTTTAAGTTTTCCAGATCCATAACGGAAAACATCTCGCCTTTTTTCCGGTTATACTGCCCGCCCAAATAAACAACATTGTCCCTGGAATTAATACAGGCAAATTTGTATTCCGGTTTTCTTGCCAATTGCTTCCCCCATTCGTCAAATATTTTTAACCTGTGTGATTTTACTTTGCCGCCAAAGCACAATGACACAAACAGGCGGTTTTTCAAAAATACGCTTTTGGACGCAAATGGAACGTCTATTTTACTGACTACTTTAATCGTGTTATTCTCTAGCGCGGCTATGACGCTCCTGTCTTTTTGGGGAATAACGAAAAGTTTAGTTTCTTCTGTCATATTATGTCCTCCTGAAAAGTGTATTTTTTTATCCTTGCAACGAAGCTTCCACTTCGGCTTTCAAATGCTCCGGCACATGCTCAAGCGCACCGGCGTCCTCTTGTAGCGCCGCGAGGCACAGCTCCACTGTCTTTAACTTTTCCGGTACGCACTTGAGGGCGTGTCCGTTCAGCTTCACTGCCGCAAGGCAGAATTCCGCTGTCTCCAGTTTTTGGGGGACATGCCAGTAGCCCTGCTTTACAGCTTCAAGATACATTTCCTCGCTTCGCAGTTCTTTGGGGACATAGCCAAGCGCCTGACATTTGGACTTTACCGCCGCAAGGCATAAGTCGCCGGTTCGCAGTTCTTCCGGCATATATTGGAGCGCAAAGCCGTCTTCCGTAACCGCCGCAAGGCAGAGGGCAGCGGTTTTTAGTTCATCCGGCACATGTTCCAGCGCACCGCCGCTTGAGCTGACTGCCGCCAAGCACAGCTCCGCCGTCTTGTACTCGTCAGGCACATGCCGCAGCGCAAAGCCGCAGGACTTTACGTTTTCAACACGCATGGTTTCTGTTACCAGCGCCAGCGTCGTGCCGCCTGAGCAAACCGCCGCCATGCACAGCTCCGCTGTTTTGAATTTCTGTGGCACATATGCAAGCGCGTCGCCGTGGCTCCTGACCGCCGCAAGGCAGAATTCAGCCGTAATAAAATGCTTTGGCACATGCTTAAACGCGTCGCCGCTATTCTTGATTGCCGCAAGGCACAGTTCCTCTGTCATGAACTGCTCCGGCACATATTTAAGCGCGAACTCGCCAGGATGGCTGGTAACCGCCGCAAGGCATAGTTCCGCCGTAACAAGACTGGGGGGTACAAACTCAAGCATAGTGCCGCCCAGCTTTACCGCTGCCATGCACAGTTCCGCTGTTTTTAGTTCGTCGGGTAAATACTTAAGCGGATTTGCTATTACACATTCCTCAATAGCCTGAAGGCACAATTCCGCTGTTTTGAATTCATCCGGGACATACGCAAACGCAAAGCCGGACGCCTTTACCGCAGCACGGCACAGTTCCGCTGTTTTGTATTCATCCGGTATATGTTCAAGCACACTGCTGTTCTGTTTGACAGCTTTAAGGATAAATTCGCGGCTTTTGAATTTTTCCAGTATGGTTTTAATCCTCGCCGCATCGTGCGAACTCTTCAACGCCGCAAGGCCCATCTCTTCTGTTATAAATTCTTCCGGCACTAGATCAAACATCCGGCTGCTTTTCTTTACCGCCGTATGATACACTTCGGCGGTTTTAAACTCATCCGGCACATATTCAAGAGCGTCGCCTTTGGACGTAACGGCCGCAAGGCACATATTTTGCGTTACAATGTTTGCGGGCACATACTGCAGCGCGTATCCGTTGGATGTAACTGCAGCAAGGCACAAGTCATGCGTTTTATGTTCGTCTGGCACATATTGCAGCGCGGCCTTTTTCTTGTCATCCTCAAAACTTCCCCCCCGCTCCGGTTCATCGTAATAATAGCCATTATCCGATTTTACCGCCGCAAGGCACAGCTCCGCTGTCTTTAGTTCGGCATCGACGTGCTTTAGATCCGGGGTATATGTTTGTACGGCGTAAAGGCACAGTTCCGCTGTCCTGTGCTCTTGCGGGATATGCTCAAGAACCGGGCCAAGTCTTTTCGCCGCCGCAAGGTACAGCTCCGCCGTCCGCAGTTCAAGAGGGACGTGGATAATGTCGGGGGCGTAATGTGTTACCGCCTCAAGGCACAAGCTTTTAGTTTTAAGATTTTCAGGCACATGTTTAAGCACATATCCAAAGCCCTCCATGTCAGACTTTATCGCCGCAAGGCATATCTTCTCTGTGCGCAGCTCCTGGGGAACATACTCAAGGTTTATGCCTAAGCTTCGTACCGCTTCAAGGCAGAGTTTTTCTGTCCTCAATTCTTTGGCTACCCGCGGAAACACGCCGATAATGCCAAAATCTTTTGCCACTTCCCAGGCTTCTTCTTCCGTGGTGATATCTTCTGATTCTGTTTCTTCCATTAAAATTTCATTAACTCCTGCTGACACTATATCCTCCTTATTCGTTATGATTATTATGGCAATCGTACTTGGAAAAAAGTCCAGCCGCCTCCTTCCACGGGCATCGGACTCCAGATAGTTTTGTAACGTCCGCGTTTTGCAATGATACCCGTTATCAATGTATCACTGTTTTCTTTCCGCATTTCTTCCAGTAATGACATTGCTTTAAGCCCGCAATCCACTTCCAGCATTTTTTCGATACCAAGGACGGCCAGGAACTCCTTTTGTTCCAGCAGGTCAAAGCGCATGCCTGTGGTATAGTCCCGGGCTTTTTTGGAGTAGCTGCCCGCTGTTATACAGACGCCTCTGTCGGCTCTCAGTTCCCTGACGCGGGAATGAAAATCAAGGAGCGCCTGCTTCTCTATAACCTCCTGGCTGCGGAAAAACCTGAAGAGGATTGTATTCGTTGCCAGCTCCGGGTGGGCTGCTGACGGAGAAGCCAGCCTGGATCGTCCTTTGGGGTAAACCGATGCCAGAATATCCGCGCATTCGTCGTTGTGCATTATAAAATGCAGGATCATTCCCCTGGGAAAATAAGCCGTTGTGAATTTTCGGCATAATGCGGCAAAGCCATCAGGAGGAGCCGTTAGGTATAACTGTAAATTCTTGTCGACATGTTCCGCCGCGGGGGATTCGCCTGCAGGGCGGAGCAAATCATTGTGACCCCCAAACGAACCGCATGAGGTGTCTATAAAGGGAATTTCTTTTACGGGTTCATGCATACTGTTATTGCCCCCTAATCTTCCAATAATTCCTTTGTTATGACATCGGCAATGCTTTGGTGAAAATACGCCGACACTTTCATGAGCATAATTCGCGGGTTATCTCCGGCGCATATCGAAAGGACGGCCACTTTTTTCGCGGCGGCAATGTTTTTTTGCACCGGGTCGTTTTCGCGCTCAACCATTCTGTCAAGAATCGCGGCAAAATATCCATGCTGCTGATCAAAGATAATGCCGCTGCCAATGCCGCTGTTAACGATAATGGAAAGGCCGTACTCAAAGACATCCTGCTCATCTCCTGCGTCCAGGCGGCTTTCAAGGGCTAAAAGTCCTTCATGGCGCGCCACTTCGCTCATTTCCACCGCCCTTCTGGCAAAGCGGATTTCTTCGCGCTCGCCTTCGCTCTGTATCGCGGCGGAAAAATCAATGGCGGAAAAAGCATCCTCATCGCCGTAACGGTATTTTTCCCAGGCGGCGTCTACCGGGTTGTCTTTAAGGTCAATCATGAAGTTCAGGCAGAAAATAAGCTGGGGCGTTGTAAAACGATAATAATCAGAATCAAAACCCCGTATACATGCAGCGGCTTCGGCGGCTATGCCCATAAGTTTCCTGCGGTAAAAATCCGGCTCGCGTTCTATTTTGGGAGCCAGTATGCGGCGGATGAGTTCGGCATCGGTGCCGTCTACTGCCAGGCGCAGTCCATCCCTGAAAATATCATGTGCCAAAGTATCAATTTCTTCCTCCAGCGCCAAAAGGCCTTCCCGCCTTGACTTGTCATTAAAGCGGGCAACGGTTTCCAGCAATTTGAAATAGTGGTTGACAAAACTGCGGTAAGAAACGGACGCTTCCCGCGGAATAATCGCAATCCGCTTTGCGGCGGTAAAACCCTCCAGCGAAGCAACAGACTGCGGAACAGAAAAAACAGAGCTTCCAAGCAGGTTGAGCGATTCCAGGGAAGCAGCCTCTACAATGCTGTCAGGCAGGCGTTCAAGGGAGATTGCTTCGTAAAGATCCAGACGCTTTAGGTTTTTCAGGCTGCCTATGCTTTCCGGCAAAGCCTTAAGGGAAGGCGAAGAGGAAATAGTTAGATAGTCTAAATGCTTCAAATTGCCGATGCTTTCGGGAATCTTCTCCAAAGAATAAAAATTCCGAATCAGCAGTCTCTGTAAATTTTCCAGATTGCCTATATTATCCGGCAGGGCTTTAAGGTTTTCGTTGCCGTAAAGATGAATTTCAGTAAGAGCGCTCAGGCTGGTTATGCTTTCCGGCAGTTGGTCAAAAGAAGAATCATAAATTTCAAGCGAGCTTAAATTTTCCAGATCGCCTATGCTGTCCGGCAGGGCTTTAAGGCCTTTGCAGTTATGCAAAAAAAGTTTTGTTAAAGACCGCAGTTTGCCCAGCCACTCAAGCGATCCGAAAGAATTTCTGAGGTCAAGGCGCAGGTTCGTCAAATTTTTCAGTTCGCCGACGCTTTCCGCCAAAATGCTTAGATCATTCTTCCACTTTATTGAAAGTCGTGTCAGGGATTGCAAAAGCGCGAAGTTCCCGGGCAGGTGTTCAAGCGCCGCGCCAATGCTCAAACTGGTCAGGTTTTTTAAAGCACCTATGCTTTCCGGGATTGCTTTTGCGTATTGTATATCCAGGGTTTTCAGGCCGCTTAACCTTTCCAAAAGCGGTAAATGGGCATCACTGTTGCTGTAGTAAACATACAGATTTTCGATATTGCCCGGTTCAATAAACTCAAGAAGCACGGGCAGCAGATCGCCGGGAATGTAAAGGGAGCGGAGGCGGGCCAGTTCGGCGCGGCGGTTTTCAACGATTTCCAGGGCTTTTCGCAGCTGCAGCTTTTCTTCTGCCGTGCCGTATATATAAAGATGCCCGCGTTTTCCCGCGCACGCATCTTCAATATCGTCAGCTAGGCTTCTTGCTATTCTGGCCGGTTTGCTGCCAGGTAAGTCCGGGGGCGCAAATTCGCCCTCAATATCATCCCAGATAAAATCCACCACTGTTTTGACCATACGCATTTGTGACTTTTCGCTTTCTTCCCGGCTCGTGCCCTTTGCGTCTTCAAGCCCTGTTTTAAGCTGTGCCGCTGTGGGCTTTGACAGGTTGCTAAAAACCTTGTCCCGCAGCGCCGTGTCCGCTGTTGTTAACGCTTTAACAATCGTCTGATAAGCGGTTTGGCGCAAAACCGTCTGTAAAGAGCTGTCGCGCAGCGTGATAATGTCCTTAAAGGTAAATTTTTTCATATCATGTTCCTCCTGTCAATATTTTTGTTTCACCGGCTTCTTCTGCGCCTTCACTCATTCGCCTTCCCCTGTTTAATTACCGTGGCTTTTAGTGTATCCAAATTTACGCAGTTTAACTGCCCGCCGTATGCAGCAGCGCCGTCTATGCCGATTTTGTCTTCGTATTGCGGGCATATCCAAATATCGTCTGACATCTTCTGGCCCAAAGAAGCCCTGATGTTTCTGACAGGGGTATGCCCGAATATGGTGATATAGTTTTCTATTCCTTTGAAACAATAGAATTCTTCTCTGCTCCACAGGAATTCAACAGGCTTCATTTTATTTAACGATTCGATGGTTGACGGCAGTTTTTCCAGCCAGAGGGCATTGTATCCGGCATGTGATAAAATGTATGAATCCAAAACAATGCACATGTCCCAGGTTTTCATGTCATCCATAATATTCCTGTACAATGCCGGGTCGTCTTTATGGAGTTTATCAACGGCCAGGCGGGTTACTTCCCCGTTGTTTTTTTGCCAGGAATCTTTGCTTGCGGCATTGGGGCCGTTATCGGCATAATCAAGCAGGAATTCCTCATGGTTGCCCATAAGGGGTATGATGTTGTCATTCTCATAAATATGGGTAAGCAATTCAACCGGCTTTGGGCCGCGGTCTATGGTATCGCCCAATATATACATGGTATCTCTGCCTGTAAAGTTGATGCGCTTCAGCAATTCCATAAACTCATCAAAGCAGCCGTGCAAGTCGCTGCAGCAGTATTTCATGTTCGTCCTCCCTGCAAAAAATAAAGTTCATTGGGCTTTTCTCTGGCCTTTCTCCATAATTCAATAAAGTCTTCGCGATCAATGTAGGTGCATCCGAATCTTCTTTTGTACACATTATTGGCCGGGCTTTCATCCGTTCCAAAATTGCAGAACGCGTACTTGTTGTCCTTTAAATAGCGCAGCATCAACGCAATCTGTACCGAACCGGCGGACGGCTCGCTGTGAAACCCTGAGTAACTCGTATATATTTTGCCGGCTGCAATTCCTACTTCTCCGGCTGCCAGCTCGCCGTTTTTGTATACTTCAAATGAAACGGCTTTTACCCTGTAGTTTTTTTCGTTTAAGTTTATGAGCGTTTCTTTTAGGGGCGGCGTTATCCATATATCTCCGTGATGTTCTATAATTTTATTCAGGGTCGTTTTAAAATTGTTGTTTACTTTTAACTCGTACCTGTCTGCGATTCGTCTTATTGATTTGGATATATGCAGGTTCTCAAAAAAGAGCACAGTCTGAATGGGCCAGATACTCATGAGCGGAAAAAAATCCAGTTTATCCGGATCAAAGTCAAACGATAAGGTCTCGTAGTTTAAAAAATCCGATGTAATGTAAAAGCCGGCATACATAAACTCGCTGATAAACTTTTCAGAAAACGAAAGCCCAATTCCCATATCCATTCCGTTATATTTATGGGAGGAAAGCAGCCTGTCAATAATCGCATCGGGATCGCAGCTTTCGGAAACGATAAAATCGCCGTTTGAATTATGGATAAAGGTATCACGATACTTGGGTAATTGCAAAAGATAACGCAGTTTTTGAACCAGGGAATATTTTTTTACTTCGCGCATAGTGTACTTTCCTTTTATACGGCAAACACAATACTGAATTACTGTCTGCACAGCATATCGGCCCGTTTCATAAACTCATTGGAGAGCCGCTTTTCCCACCTGATCGCAAAACTGACAGGCAGCGGCGAATCCCTGAACTCTTTGAGCAAGGCCTGAATCCCCCGTATATTGGGGTTTTTGGTTACGTTTGCAACACTGCCGTTTATTTTGGCAATTACCGCCTGGGAATCCGTGGTGAGAATGTAATTGTCAGGGCGGCTTTTGGCATATTCCAGCGCGCGGAAAATGCCTTCTGATTCTGTGTCGTCATTGCTTGTTGAGGCGGAAATGCCGAATACCCCCGATTCTTCAAAAATTACCGTGTTGTCTTTTACCACCACAAAGGCCCACTTTTCAGGGCCGCCGTCAGTGTAAATATAAACATATTTTTTGGACGGCATAATTTCTCCCGCAAAAACCTATTTGACGCCTTCTATCGAAGGAATCCAGAAGTTCTTTAATTCCTTGTATTCGATCTTGTTGAAAAGTATTTCAAGATCGGCGTTTTCCTTTACCGCTTCAAACAGGAACGATGAAAGCAGTTTATGGTTTTCAAGGACATGCATCGCGTAACGCTTTTTTGCTTCTTTTGGATCATCCGCGCAGTCCCGCCTGCAGTCCTGATAATGGGCGGACGCTTTCGCGCAAAGGGCTGCCACGGCGTTTCTGAAGTCTGTCCACTGGGCAATAATTTCTTCCGTTCTTGCGGTTATTTCAGGCCAGGCGGCCAGGGCATCGTCAATGCTTCCCTGTTTGATTGCGTCAAAAATACGGGCGTCAGAAAAATGGTCTTCCCCTTTCATAAAAAAGAGACTGCGGTAATGATCTGTTTTGATTTTTACCCGGTTAAAGTTCCCGTCCTGTACGACAACCCCTTCCTGGTCGTTGGTATCAACGGACTTGCAATACTCAAGAACTTCTTCGATGTTTTTGAAGCGGTATATTTTCGGGGTTGCAAAACTCATGCCGAAATTTTCCGCGGCCCATTCCGGGGTATGCTCTCGGCCCTGGCTGTCGCGGCAGCCCAGAAGAAAAAGTTTTGTTTCCCTGTAGGGGACGATAATTCTGTTGTACGGGGATGTCAGTTCAAACATAAACGTCCAGCCCTCTGGCAGGCGCTTTATCTCGTCCTCGTGGCCGCGCAGGGCGTAATCCCGCAGGGAAGCGAAGGTATAGGGCGGGGGGAGCTGCTCGTCGGTCTGTGCGGGGAACAGTTCCGGCACTTCTACATGTATGTCGAAACTTCCGTTGGTCGTCCACAAGTCATTGCCAGGCTCTTTCAGGAGTTTCAGCAATGAACCGTCAACTTTATCGCGCACATACAAGGTATTGTTCCAGTCGATAGGGTCGGCACCGTTTTCCCCGTAGTTCATGAATTTGAAAAACGGCATGAGGTACGGTTTTACGGTTCCGTCTTCGCGGATGTCGTACACCGAACCCCTGCAGGAACGGACGATGGGATTCGTGAAATCCGATTCAAACTGGCTGTACTTGAACATGACCAGGTTGGAACGCTCAGGGTGCCGTTTCACCTTGACTACATAGGGGGGCTTTGCCAGTTCCGTTTCAAAACTGTCCGGTTTTTCCTTCAAAAAATTGGTCAGATAATCCCAACTGTCGTGCTGTCCCATGCGTAACTATATCACCCCCGTGGTATAATTTCAATCTGAAACAGGCGGCAGAACCTATTGACCTAATGCCTTATCGTGCTACACTGTTTCCATGAAGCCTTGCCCCCTTGTTTTTCTGGCACTGTTCCTGGCAGCCTGTTCCGTGGAAGAACCCCGCCCCGTTCCCCCCGAGCCCGTCCCGTATGTCCCCCCGCCGTCTCATACCTATACAGAGCCCGCAGCAGCCTGGCCCGCCCTGGCGCTCATTGAAACCGGCGAGAATCCCCTCTGGTTTGAACTTGGCCCGCAGGGGCCGGCGCTTATCAACTCGCCGGGAACCGCAAGCCTCCTTCCCTATACCCCCTGGCCCCACGCCCGTTTTGTCACCGGCATCATGATATGGGAAGATTCCCTTGTTATGGCCGTAAACCTGGACGGCTTTCTTGTGCTGGGCCCTTACCCCGCGAATAACGCCAGGACGGTGCTGCACCGCGCCGCCGACAGCACCTGGGCTCCCTATACCGTGGGTTCCTTCTTTATATGGAGGAATCAGCCGGCCGCCCTCCTGTACCGCAATACGTTTTTCGCCGACCTGTACCCCGTTCCCCCCCGGCACCAGGTTTTTGTCCTGGACAAAACCAGCCCCGTCCCCCTGGGAGCGGACGTGCCCGCCCTGCGCTCATTCCCCCCCGGCGATGCCTGGGAGACAGAGGTTATGCGCCGGGGGCCCAGCGGCTACTGGTATTACCGTATGAGGGAGAAGGGCCTCTCCCAAAACCGAACCGCCTATTTCCGCACCCGTGACCTGGAAGGGGAGGGGGTGCGTGTTTCCCACGGCGCGTGGAGGAACTCCGACTTTCCCGAAGGGCCGGAAAACATCCCCCCGCTTTTGTCCGCCCTCATTGGCGATGAGGCAATGCCGGGCGGCCCGGCTTTTACGCTGAGGACACTGTCAAGCGGCTTTGAGGGGATGCGCTTTTTCCGTTCAGCCGCCGGAGAAAATCTGCCCCGCCTGTACGCCTTCTACCGGGAAGGCCTTGCCCTGGCTGTCCTCCCCGACGGCCGGGGACTGTACTCGCGCGGGGGGGATGCCCGGCCCTTTTCGCTTCCCGCGCTTCCCCCGGGCTTTGTCTATACCGGTATTGCCCTCCTGGGTGATAGAGTCCTGGCGACCTGGGAAGAACAGCAGGGGGCGGGCATAGGGGCCGCGGGCTTCCTGCTGCGCAACGCTTTTTTGTAAGCTTGGCACAGGCATAAGGTGAAACAGGGGGGCAGCGCGGTTTTTTACACAATTAAAAGCACCTTTTACACAGTTTGACTTAAACTGCTTGGATAAAAAACTCTATTGTTGTGTAAAATGAGGTGTAAACGTGAGGTATACATTATGAACATTTTGAAAAACGTGAAAGTCGGAGGAAAGTTATTTTTTGGCTTTGGCTTGATGGTAGTCATTATTGCGGGTATTGCGTTTTTCGGCGCGAGAAATCTGCGCCAGATTGACGCGAGATATACATACGCGCTTACGTATCCGTTAGAGCGTTGGGATATTCTAACCAACATGGGGCTTGAGCTGGTAAATTCAAGGCGCTTGTTAAATCGTGCCGCGCTGTACGTTACCAGGCCCGAAGATATAGACTTTCAAATAGACAGGCGCACAACGGCATTGGCCGGCAGCCGGCAGACTATCAATGACTTAATAGCGCAATTCCGGGCGAATGTGAATTCAGACCCTGAACTGACCGCAGATGAACGGCATGTCCGGCTTAACTCAATCAATTTGTATCAAGCCGAGGTTGACCGCTATTTTGACTTTTATGTGCGGAATTTGCTGGACACAGCCCGCGCGCTCGATGGACTTGGAGCGTTAGCTATCGTGGACGGGGTTTCGGGCCAAATCGCGCGGGCAACGTACCATCACGCCTTTTTGCATGAAACCGCAGAAAATTTTATGTATACAATCGGCATCGAGCTTTCTGCCCAAACCTCTCAAATATACTGGCTGCTTATAATACTGGCCGTTGTAACCGGGTTTTTGGGCATCGGTGCCGCGATTGTTATTACCAGAGTGATAACAAAACCCCTTGTCAAATTGAACAGCGCTCTTGGCGAAGTTGCCAACGGCGATCTGACAAAAAGACTCCCACAGGAGGGCAATGACGAAATAGCCGTGGCTTCCAGGTCCTACAACCAGAGCATGGACGAGTTCGGCAAAATGATAGGCTCGGTCAAAAGTCAATCGGAAATGCTGACCCAAATAGGCAACGACCTTGCCAGCAACATGACAGAGACCGCCTCGGCGATGAACGAGATTGCCGCCAATATTCAGAGCATCAAGGGCAGAGTACTGAACCAGAGCGCCAGCGTTACCGAAACCAATTCGACCATGGAGCAAGTTACAAACAATATCAACAGACTCAATGGGCAGATCGAAAGCCAGGCTGCCGCTGTGTCTCAGTCTTCGTCTTCTATTGAAGAAATGCTTGCCAACATCCAGTCCGTAACCACAACACTGGTAAAGAACGCCGCCAATGTAAAAGAGCTGCAAGACTCGTCCGATACGGGCAGAATCAGCCTGCAGGACGTTTCGGCTGACATTAAGGATATTGCCCACGAATCCGAGGGGCTTTTGGAGATCAACTCGGTGATGGAAAACATAGCCAGCCAGACAAACCTTCTTTCAATGAACGCCGCAATCGAAGCGGCACACGCCGGAGATGCGGGAAGGGGCTTTGCGGTTGTCGCTGACGAGATACGAAAACTGGCCGAATCATCCAGCGAACAGTCAAAGATCATCGGCGGCGTGCTAAAGAAAATCAAAGACGCAATCGACAAGATTACCCGTTCCACTGACAACGTTTTGAACAAGTTCGAGGTGATAGACCAGAGTGTAAAGGTTGTTGCCGAGCAGGAAGATAACATTCGTAACGCCATGGAAGAACAAAGCCACGGGAGCAAGCAGATACTTAAAGCATCTACTGAGGTAAGTAATGTTACTCAGCAGGTCAAAGGCGGAGCAGCTGAAATGCTTGAAGGCAGCAAGGAAGTTATCAAGGAGTCTAAGAATCTGGAAAGGGCAACGCAGGAAATAACCGACGGAATGAACGAGATGGCTGTGGGAGCAGAACAGGTGAACAAGGCGGTAAGCGTCGTGAACGACCTTACCGGCAGAACGAAGGAAAACATCACTTCATTGATGCGGGCCGTTTCACGCTTTAAGGTTTAAGGCAGATTAAACTTCTTGGCCATTCCAGCGTCCGCACCACCGAACGCTACACCCACGCTGCCCGCCGCAGCATCCTCAGCATCAAAAGTCCCCTTGACAGTATTTCTTTAAAGTGCCTTATATAATCATAGTTGCATAAAAGAACCCAATTTGGTGATTAACACGAAATTTTCTTCGTGTTAATCCCAGTACGGTGGTGTAATATGACTTCGCTTTATATTGAAATGGGGGTGGTATTGTGAAATTCGTGTATGTTAAGTTATGTGCAATGCAAAATGTAGTAAAGACAATATATTCATTTTGTGCAAATCAATAAGAATGTATTCAAAAATACAATTAAAACATTTTGAGGCTTTTTATATATGTAAAAAAATATAGCTTTTAGAGGTAATGGATATTTTGATAGAGCAAATTGATCTGTTGACAAAAAAATTATAGAAGATTATTATAAATTATGGAAATATGGAATTTTATTAAAAGCCATTGGTATATCATCAGTTTTTGTTTAATGCTTATATTTACTTATCGATATGTAAACACTAGGCAAAAAAAAGTAAAATACAAATATTCAGATCATTTTATTAATACACTCAACAAAGAATATGGTTTTCTTCGTTCAATAAGATTACGTGATATAAAGCGTACAAAGAATTTATTCTCAAAAAAGAAAATAAATTTTATCGGGGGAGATGTTGATGATACTACATCTTTTGCAATAGCATATGTTAAAAAAATATATGGAGATAGCATCATTGGGATTGATTGTTCGTTAGAAGAATCATCTTTTTTGTCTATAATTAATGAAATTATGTATTTTTTTAGATATAATAATTTTTTGACAAACCTTGTCGATACTTTAGCAATTCAAATAATCAAAGATGAAAATACAAAAAATAAGAATATAAATGATACAATGGAAAGAATAGCTGAAATCTGCAAAAAAGATAAATATGTAGTAGTTTTTCTAAATCTCAATAAAAACAATATAGGGTTAAAGTATCTTAATGATAGACTTTTTCTTTCATTTATGAAAAAGATACCAAATCTAATTATCACATCAACACGTGCTATAACAAAAAATGATAAAACAGTACAACGGTTTTGGTTGTCTGGAATTGATTATCAGTCTTTTTGCGCAGTTATCAATCACAAATTTTTTAAAAGTGGCAGTGATATTTTTACAGAGAAAACTTATCAAAATGAAACTGTGCGGAATATGACGTTGCGCGAATTCAATCCGATGCTTACCTTATATGAATCAAATAAATATTTTTATACAGATACATATACGCTCATAAAAACTAAAACAGAGAAATTTGATTTTGTTAGAAGATATCTTGATTATAATGAACGTGATAAAAGTATTCCATTGATAGATATAGTTCCATTGAAAAGAGAAATAATGAAAGAATTTGATACTATAATGCCAAAGTTAAATAATACTGCAAAAACACTATTAGCATTATTGTACGACTTTAATATTAGCTTATATGACAAAGATTTATTTAAACTATACAATATGTTTGGATGTAATTACTTTCTTATCAAGGACTATTTATTAGACTTGGGTGCAATTGAAGAGATGCATCCAGAGAAATATTGTAATCTTATATGGGAATCTGATCTTTTGAAAATCAAAAACCCTCAATTATATCAAAATTTATTTAGTACATATTTTACTAAAGAAGGGACAGTTTTAGATTATAGTAAGTTGCCATTTAATATTGATGCCTTATGCGATCTAACTTGTTGTCAGCGATCGTCTACACATACTGGGATTTATATGGCACCATTACTTCGTTCATATCTTAGCCAAAGGGGATATGATTTTTCAAAAACTAAAGATTTGTCAGTATATTTTGTCAAGGTAATTAAGGATAATATCAGAAAAGATAAAACAAATATCAGAAAAAAAATGAGTTTGAATAGACTGATTACTATTCTCACAGCTAAGCAGCAACCTATATCTAATTTTTTTGATATTTATATTGATAAGTTGGGAGATATTGTTAATACTAGTGTCATTCAAAATTATTATTCATACTTATTAAGTGAGAGTATTAAATTTGAAGCATCATATTATTCCATAATTGCAAATGAAGCTGCTGCATTTTTTAAGGGTGACTTATATCTTTATCATCTACATTCTCACGATACAAACAAAAAACTATCATTAAACCTAAAAATAATAGAATAATGTTATATAAGTATAACTCATAATGTGATAAATGAGTGTACTGCACATAACGAGACTGTCGGATTTATAATTTTACAAGAAAACAAGCGCTTTTTGGCATAAAAAAATTGCTTTTAAGTATAACTTATTTGCCTTTAAGGCAAAGTTCAGGCCAGGTTTTTTATCAAAAAACATAAATCCGACAGTCTCAACAAACGGTAACTGCTCACCGCCTGTTCGGCGGTTCGGGCTACACAAAACCGCAGTCGGCGCAAGCGCCTTCGTGCGGTTTTACTCCGCCACATTTTGCGGTTGCTGGTCTTGCTGCGCAAGCCCTTATTCGCAACCGCAAAACGTCAGTTACCTAGAACGTTAAACGACATTTGCGAAACAATTTTAGTCAAGATTTTTTATAGTCTAAATGTTTTTAAATTCTTTTTGCCCAAATTTTCCTACGCAAGCGCCATCCTTGGCGCATGAACTATATCACAGGGTCGGGCAGATAATAGTATAATAGGTATGAATATGGGATTTTTCACAGTGCGCACGGCGCACCTTACATTATATCCCAATTTAACCATGCGCCTTCGGCGCGCAGTTGATAAAATTATTATGCCAAGCACCTTCGGTGCTAGTTGACAGAAATTATATTCCAAACCTTCGGTAATTTTACTCAAAATTATACCAAGCGGCTTCGCCGCTGTTGACAGGCAGGTATTGTAATAGGCAATTATTCAGGGGACACAAAAAACCATCTTGACACTTCCCCCGCCCTGTGCATTACCTTTGCTCCCATTCTTCTCACAGACGGCAAAATCGAACCTTCGGTTCTCACGCAAAGCACTCAGAGACGTTGTTTGAAAATGGTCTGCGTTCCTTGCGCTTCCTCGGCACAAGGCACAATTGGTCGCTGTTAACCCTGCGTTATCTTGCTACGGTGTTACCCTGTTCCAGGTGGTTGTGTTATCAGGGGGGATGAGAACAGTGGGATTGCCGTCTGCGTCATACCAAACAGCACGGAAGGTAGTTGTAACGAGCGTATTAGCATCTGGTAGTGAAAACCTATTATATGTCCGCGTTCCTTCTCCTGAGTGATGAATAAAAATATCGGCGTTGGCGGTAAACGTGCCTGAATCTCCACCAATTTGCCCATGGTTTTCAGCATACACCACAATTACATACGTCCAATCATTACGGAGGTTCATTTCGTTTATAGCAATCTCTTGTCCCCACATGAATTCGTTTTTCCATGTTCCAAAAAGCCGTTCATCGAAACCGGGGCCGTTCGCCGGACTCCCCGTCCCCCCGCATCCCGCCAGAACCATGACAAACGCTACGCAAAACACCGCCATAGCGGTTCCCAGAACAAGCCTTTTCTTCATACTGAACCTCCAAAAATATAGTTACGGAACAAATGTCCACTTTGCCTCCATTATCTATTCCCGCTCATATTTATTAAGAAAGCATAAGTGAACCTATCTGTTAGATAAGTATACCTATTGTTAAGACGGTAAGTCAATGCCTTATAAAGAGGTATACTTATCTTAGAGGTAGAAATGCCAACGGAAGTGGTAAGTATCAGGGAAATACTGGCTCTCAATCTTAAAGAATACCGCCGAAAGAGCGGGCTAACGCAAGAAAAGTTTGCCGAAAAGGTAGGAATTTCAGCGAATTACCTCTCCATGGTGGAAATATCCCGCAAGTTCCCCACTCCAGAAATGCTGGATCGCCTTGCTAAAGCACTCAATATACAGACGTTCCAACTTTTTGATCCTGCGGCTACACCGGAAGGGGCATTACTGCATTTGGAACAGGTTATTATTGAGAATATAGAGACCGTTATAAGAAAAAACATTAAACAGGATATCGTAAACGAAATAAATCAAACGGTAAGCAGAGCGGTAAAACAAGCCATATTAGAAGAAAAAAAATCTAAAAAGAAGGGATAGGAAACGCAACGGCTGGCAGCCACCGTTTTTGCCTTGTGATCATGATCCAAGCGAGTGCAGGATTATTCTGTAGAAATAACGAGTTGGACTGTGTAACTTTAATTTAACGAGTAAAAAATACAAGGCATGATCATACGTCATGTACAACGGCGATTTGTTATATTGGGTAAAAATATTTTATGGAAAAAACGGCTTAAATAAACTAGGTGCAATAATAAAGAAAAATCTACGCCACGCAAACATCGTTTAACAAACGGTAACTGTACGCCGCCGGAGGGCGGCTAGGCTCCAAAAAACCGCAGTCGGCGCAAGCGCCTTTGTGCAGTTTTTCTCCGCCACATTTTGCGGTTGCTGGTCTTGCTGCGCAAGCCCTTATTCGCAACCGCAAAACGTCAGTTACCTAGAACGTTA
>Ga0209755_10003810_pt1 | contig 18443 bp, 13 predicted proteins | sample TergutCo191P1_FD_187301 | JGI IMG/M metagenome (GOLD analysis project Ga0209755, IMG submission 187301) | Cornitermes sp. P1 segment gut microbial communities from Petit-Saut dam, French Guiana - Co191P1 (SPAdes) (version 2) | ecosystem: Host-associated > Arthropoda: Insects > Digestive system...
GTGTTGTTATATAACTACGATTATTCATATTATTAAATTTCCTGTTGGCATGTGACGCAAGACCGGCATCAGTACATACTACGATTTCCGACAAACCAAAATCTTTAATGATCTTCTGCTCTAAAGGTTTTAATGTTCCTTGTTCATTCATATTTCCCGGTGTAATGCTCATCGCTAACGGAATACCATTTGCATCCATAAACAGACCCATTTGTACAATCGGTGCCGGCTGATGGTCTTTGCTTAATCCATATTGTTTTATTCCTTCTTCTTGTTCTGTGGCAAAGTAAAAGTTTGTACAATCATAAAAGAGTACCCTTGTATTTCTGGAATAAACATTATTGCTGTTTTTATATAACTCTGCTTGTATAAAATCCATTGCATCATACATGCAGTCCATCGCTCGAAATATTTGATGACTCTTAAATTTTGGTGCTTCAAGATACTTTTGGCTTAATTCATATGTTGCGGTTTTAGATGCAGGAAACAATATGCGTGAATAGACTAGCCGTGACATGATCTCGTTGATGGAATAAGTTATTTTGTACTTATCTTGTATCTCATCACATATTTTATCAAGCCCCAGTTGGTTATATATGCATTGTAAGAAAAGATAGCCACAGTTGTATGATACTTGTTGATTCTTCTCGATAAGTTTATCCGGTGAATATGATATGGTTACTTTTCGCTTTCCTTCACGCTCTTGTTCATTTAACGAAGCGATATAGTTTTTTATCCATGGGTACGGGTCATCAACACCAAGCTTTTCTTTGAGTGACCGTTCTGTTCCAAGACTTTCAACGACCTTCGTGGTTCTTCTGCCGTTTATTGTAACATCTTTAATAATTCGTAAAGATATTTCATTCGTTGATTTTACACTGTTTAATCTCATTATGCATCCTCCAATACTTATATTATACCATTGCACGACACTGCACGCAATAATAAATCGCAAAATTTGACAAAAAAATAAGGCTCAAGGCCTTGTGTTTGTTGATGTTTTAAAAATATAAGGTGTCAACAAGTGTCAAACTCCCGTTTGCTTCGCTAAAGCCAAGCTTATGCAATGTGTTTTCTACTGCGATTCCCGCAGGGTCTAATATACTTTCTCTTAATGTTATAAATACCTTTGCAAAATACATTTTTCCACCCTTTTTTCTATGCGGATTCACCGCGAGTTGTCGGTTTATGAAGGAAGGCATTGCATCGCCTATCAATAAAAAAGCGTATGCCAAATAAGGTTTTTGACGAACGCCTTTGTTCCCACACAAAATTGTAAATCATTCCATCGCTTTAGTCAAATTGTAGTTTAATCTTGATTTTTTATTAATGTTCTGTATAATTAAACGTGAACAAAGGCGTTCACCATATTGTGCGTACCGATGACGGTATCCAATATTGTGAACGCCTTTTTCGTTAAAAATTGGCTGGCATGAAAAATGTGATTCGTCATTTTTCATGCCAACGAGAATGTTAATCTAAGTGAAAGGGGCATGGAATAATACATGTCACATAAATATGAAAATCCATTATGCAAGCGTTATGCCAGCACGCAAATGCAAGAGATTTTTTCTGATGATACCAAGTTTTCTACATGGCGCAAATTATGGGTTGCACTCGCGGAAGCGCAGGCAGAACTTGGCCTTGATATTAGCCAAGCACAAATAGAAGCACTGAAACAAAACATATACAACATAAATTATGATGCGGCAAATGAATTTGAGCGCGAAATGCGCCATGATGTTATGGCACATATTAAAGCATATGGTGTGCAGTGTCCATCTGCCGCACCCATTATTCATCTTGGGGCGACTTCATGCTATGTTGGTGACAATACCGACATCATCCTTCAACGTGAAGCACTCTTATTGATCAGAAAACTGCTTATGAATGCAATCAACGAACTAATCATCTTTTCAGAAAAGCATAAAACAATTCCATGTCTTGCCTATACACATTTTCAAGCGGCACAACCAACAACGGTTGGAAAACGTGCGACTTTATGGATCCAAGAATTATTGTTTGATGTTGAACAATTGGATTTTATACTGACGCAGTTGAAACTTCTGGGGTGCAAGGGTACCACCGGCACCGGCGCAAGCTTTTTGGCTCTTTTTGACGGAGATCATACAAAGGTTAAAGCACTTGAAGAACGTATTGCAAACAAAATGGGTTTTGAAAAAATTTATCTTGTGAGCGGACAGACCTATTCACGCAAAATTGATTATTTCGTCATGTCTGTTTTGTCCGGCATCGCGCAGTCCGCATATAAATTTTCAAATGACATCAGGCTGCTTTCTCATCTTAAAGAGATTGACGAGCCTTTTGAATCGGGGCAGGTCGGCAGCAGTGCGATGGCTTATAAAAGAAACCCCATGCGCAGTGAGCGAATCGCTTCTCTTGCCAGATATGTGATGGTGGATGCATTAAATCCTGCGCTGACTGCAAGCAGTCAGTGGCTTGAGCGTACGTTGGATGATTCCGCAAACAAACGCATCTCAACCCCGGAGGCTTTTCTTGCGGTTGATTCGATTTTAACGCTCATGATTAATGTTGCCGCCGGAATGACGGTCTACCCGCATATGGTGGCAAAGCATCTGTCCGAGGAACTTCCGTTTATTGCCACAGAAAACATTTTAATGTTCTGTGTTAAAAAAGGCGGCGACCGTCAAGAATTACATGAAGCAATCCGTCGTCACTCTGTTGACACCGCAAAACAGATAAAACTTCATGGAAAAGAAAATGATTTGATTGATAGAATTTTAAATGATCCGGTATTTAACCTTACCAAAGAAGAAATGAGCGGCATCCTGCATGCTGATCATTTTATCGGCAGCGCGGTTGTTCAAACCGATGAGTTTTTGCATGCGGTAAAACAATTGCTTGATGATAATAAAGATTCACTTGGATTAAAAGGAGAGATAAAATGTTAACAGCGGTTGTCGGTGTCAACTGGGGTGATGAAGGCAAGGGACGTATGGTCGATTTGTTATCCGAACAATACGATGTAATATGCAGATATCAAGGCGGCAATAATGCCGGGCATACGGTGATCAACAATCAGGGCAAATTTATTTTAAACCTTCTCCCTTCGGGCATATTAAATGAAAAAGCGGTCAACATCATGGGTGCCGGCATGGTTATCGACATTGAACATCTTTCTAAAGAGATTGATGGTTTTAGAAAAAAGGGTATAAACATAACCGCGGACCGATTGAAAATAAGTGACAAAGCATTTATTTGCATGCCTTATCATGTCCTGCAAGACATCCTCGAAGAGGACCGATTGGCGGATAAAAAATACGGTTCGACCCGGCGCGGCATTGCACCGGTTTACGGTGATAAATACCTGAAAAAAGGGATTCGCATGGGCGATTTATTTCACGAAGAAACCTTGGCGGAAAAGCTCAAAGATATTGTTGCGTGGAAAAATATTTGTCTTGAAGGTTATCACACAAAAATCGATTTTAATGAACAAATGGAGTGGCTCATAAAGTATGGTGAAATGGTAAAACCCTTTATCACAGATACTTCTGCGTTTTTATATGAGGCAATCAAAGAAGACAAGAAAATCCTCATGGAAGCCCAACTTGGTGCTTTAAGAGATATTGAATACGGCATCTATCCATACACCACATCATCAAATACACTTGCATCATATGGCCCAATCGGTGTCGGCATTCCAAGTGCCAAAATCGATCAAGTCGTCGGTGTCGTAAAGGCATATTCCAGTTGTGTGGGTGAAGGTCCATTTGTTGTTGAGATGTCCGGGGATGAGGCGGTTCAGCTGCGTGAAGCCGGCGGTGAATATGGCGCTGTAACGGAAAGACCACGGCGGGTTGGCGCGATCGATATTCCCGCAAGCAAGTACGGGGTTCAAATCCAGGGTGCCACAGAAGTCGCACTGACAAAACTCGATGTTTTGTCTTATATGGATAAAATCCCTGTATGTGTTGCTTATGATATTGATGGAAAAATCACAAAAGATTTCCAATTTTCGGATGCGCTGTTACGCGCAAAACCGGTGTTTGAATATCTGGATGGATTTAAAACGGACATCGCTCACTGCAGGTCAAAAGATGAGCTGCCGGTGGAAGCGCTTAATTATATTGCATTCATCGAAAAAGCGTTGGCATGCAAAATAAGCTATGTATCCGTTGGACCGGGCAGGGATCAATATTTCATGTATTCATAGAATGTGTTTAAAATAACAATCGGATGAACATGAACGATGATGAAAATTTCTGTTTTAAGCCAAGATTTAAAAAACGAAATGTAAGACCAAGGGTTATTGATTCTGACATAACCATTGACGATGGTTGCGGAAGGGATATAGAAAACATATGAAATTTGAACGTCCTGATAAATTAAGGGAAGAATGTGGTGTTTTTGGTGTGAGCCTAAACATTTCTGAAGCCGCCGGAATTGTCTATAATGGCTTGTTTATGCTTCAACATCGCGGGCAGGAAGGTGCCGGCATTGCTGTTGTCAATGACAACCAAATATGGAGCCACAAAGACATCGGGCTTGTTTCGGAAGTGTTTAACAAGAAAACCATCCGCAATATGGCAAAGGGTTATACGGCAGTTGGTCATACACGATATTCCACAACCGGACAAAATGTTAAAGAAAATGCAGGACCATTTATCACAGAATATTTTACAGGCACGATTGCCACAGCCCATAATGGAAATGTTACGAATGCGGATGAAATTAGATGTGCGCTTAAAGCAAAGGGTTTAAACTTTCATGCAACATCGGATTCTGAGGTGGTCTCTTCATTGATTGCCTATTGTATCACAAAAGAAGAAGATGTTTTAAAAGCCGTAATCAATGCCGCAAACAAATTAAAAGGCGCATATTCACTGGTCATTGCAAACAACAAGGATTGGCTCATCGCCGTCAGAGACCCCAGTGGTTATCGGCCGCTGTGTCTGGGAAAAAATGAAAATGGTTATGCAGTTGCTTCAGAGAGTTGTGCACTTGAAGCGTGTGGATTTACATTCATCAAGGATTTATCACCCGGCGAAATCATCATGATACAAAAAGGTGAAGTCCTTCACGAGGGCATTGAATTAAAAGCAGAAAAAATCTCAGGTCTGTGTATTTTTGAGTATGTATATTTTGCGAGACCGGATTCCGTCATTGATGGGCTTAATGTATATGAAGCGCGCCGAAATATGGGTGAGATGTTGGCCGATGAATATCCTGTTGAAGCGGATGTTGTTTGCGGTGTGCCCGATTCCGGTTTGGATGCGGCAAGTGGTTATAGCCGGCGGAGCGGATTGCCCCTTGTGTCCGGTTTTGTCATGAACCGGTATATCGGAAGAAGCTTTATTTATCCGACGCAGTCAGAGCGTGACACCGCAGTGTATTTAAAACTTTCTCCGCTTACCGCAAACATAAAAGGAAAACGTATTGTTCTTGTCGATGATTCTATCGTCAGAGGAACCACGAGCGAAAAAATTGTTCATAGTTTGAAAAAGGCCGGTGCAAAGGAAGTTCATATGAGGGTATCCTCCCCACCGTTTAAATACACATGCCATTACGGAACCGATATCGATCGTGAAGAAAACTTAATCGCAAACCAAATGGAACCGGAACAGATTCAAAAAAAGATTGGTGCAGACAGTCTTGGGCATATCAGTTTAAAAGGGCTGAAAAAAGCATGCGGGAAAAGCAATCTGCCATTTTGCACGGCTTGCTTTAGTGGTCATAATATTTAAATAGGGGTGTCTTGATGAAGGCGTATCTTGCATTAAAAAACGGAACAGTCTTTGAAGGCGAATATTTTGGTGCTGAATTAGAAGTCACCGGAGAAATTGTGTTTGCAACGGGCATGACCGGTTACTTAGAAACACTCACCGATCAAAGTTATTATGGACAAATCGTGCTTCAAACATTTCCGCTTATCGGAAACTACGGCATTATTCCATCAGACTTTGAATCTAATCAATGCGGACTCAGTGGATACATCGTCAAATACTATTGTGAAGAACCATCAAATTTTCGCAGTGAAGGAAATCTTGATGAATTTCTTAAACGAAATAATATCGTCGGTTTGCATGGTATCGACACCAGAGCACTCACAAAAATTATTCGTAAAAATGGAGCCATGAACGGCAGAATCATGAAAGATCCGCCAACAGAGCAAGATTTTGAATCAATCTCCGAATACAAAATAACAAATCCGGTTGAAAACGTTACCGCAAAAAAACAAAAACACTATAAAGTCGCATCATCGAAGTACAACATCGCACTCTATGATTTTGGCTCTAAGAAAAACATTCATAGAATGCTCAATAATCGCGGCTGTGACGTTGTTGTTTTTCCGGCACACAGCACAGCGGAAGAAATCATGAGCATCAATCCCGATGGCATCATGTTGTCGAACGGTCCGGGAGACCCCGCGGACAATGAAGCATTAATCAAAAACATAAAAAAACTCATGAAGCAAGATGTCCCGATGTTTGGTATTTGCCTTGGGCATCAGCTCATGGCGCTGGCGAGTGGATTTAAAACAAGAAAATTAAAGTATGGGCATCGCGGGGCGAATCAGTCTGTAAAAGATGTCCTAAGCGGCAAGCTGTTTATCACCAGTCAAAATCACGGCTACGAAGTATTGGCTGAGAGCATTGATGAAAACATTGCCACTGAATGGTTTGTGAATGTAAATGATCAGTCCAATGAAGGCATTATATATAAGAATAAACATGCGCTTTCAGTTCAGTTTCATCCGGAAGCCTGCGGCGGCCCGATGGATACGATGTTTTTATTTGACAAATTTATAGATATGTTGGATGAGAACGTGTGAAACATTTGCGGAGCAAATTTAACAAAGAATACGTTACCTGCCGGATTCACCCAAGAATCCGTTGAATAATAGCACAAATTAAAATCATACAATGGAGGACGCTTTAATGATGCAAAAAAATGTACCACAACTGTTTGGCAGTAAAGTATTTAATGACGAAGTCATGCGCTCAAAACTTCCAAAGGATGTCTACAAGGCGGTTAAAAAGACGATGTTGCAAGGCACACATCTTGAGCTCGATGTCGCCAATGTGGTTGCCAATGCAATGAAGGACTGGGCAACAGAGAAGGGTGCAACACATTTTACGCATTGGTTTCAGCCGATGACGGGCATCACGGCAGAAAAACATGATTCCTTTATCGAGAAGGACGCGAACGGCGGTGCAATAATGGCGTTCTCAGGCAAATCGCTCGTTAAGGGTGAGCCTGATGCATCAAGTTTTCCTTCCGGCGGACTGCGTTCTACCTTTGAAGCGAGAGGTTATACCGTTTGGGACATTACATCTTATGCATTTATTAAAGATGAAACCCTTTATATTCCGACCGCATTTTGTTCATATTCAGGGGAATCACTGGATAAAAAAACACCGCTATTGCGTTCAATGGATACATTAAACAATCAAGCACGCAGGGTGCTTCATCTTTTTGGAAATACTTCGGTGAAAAGCGTTGCGCCTAATGTGGGCCCTGAGCAAGAGTATTTCCTTATTGACAAAGAAGTGTTTTTAAAGCGCCCCGATTTAATCTACACAGGAAGAACATTATTTGGGGCACGCCCGCCAAAGTCTCAAGAGCTCAATGATCATTATTTTGGATCGCTACGGCCAAGGGTATCGGAATTTATGAAGGAACTGGATGAAGAACTCTGGAAGCTCGGCATTTATGTCAAAACCAAGCATAATGAAGTTGCACCGGGACAGCATGAACTTGCTCCGATTTTTACGACCACCAATATCGCGACAGACCAAAACCAAATCACGATGGAACTTTTAAAAACCATCGCGGATAAACATGGACTTGCTTGCTTACTCAATGAGAAACCCTTTGCGGGTGTCAATGGTAGTGGTAAGCATAACAACTGGTCACTTTCGACCGATACCGGTATAAATCTTTTAGAGCCGGGCCAAACACCGCATGAAAACGCTCAGTTCTTATTATTCTTAGTTGCGGTTATTAAAGCCATCGATGACTATCAAGATTTATTGAGGGTGTCCGCATCAAGCGCATCAAATGATCATCGGCTTGGCGCACACGAGGCACCACCCGCAATCATCTCAATGTTCTTAGGTGATGAGCTCACGGCTATCTTGGATGCGCTTGAAGTAGAAGCAAGTTATGAAGGCACAAAAAAACATCAAATGGAAATTGGTGTGACCGCGCTTCCGCATTTTATTAAAGACAAAACGGACAGGAACCGCACTTCGCCATTTGCGTTTACGGGTAATAAATTTGAATTCCGCATGCTGGGTTCGGCATTTTCAATCGCCGGATCAAACATTGTAATAAATACCGCCGTGGCGGAGATTTTGTGTCAATTTGCCGATGTTTTAGAAGTTGCGGATGACTTTAATGCTGCACTTGCATCGTTAATTAAGGACACCTACCACAATCATAAACGCATTGTGTTTAATGGCAACAATTATTCAGATGAATGGGTGCAAGAAGCAAAAGAACGCGGATTGTCCAATCTTGAATCGACAGTGGATGCACTTCCACGATTTGTTGCAAAAAAGAGTGTCGATTTGTTTACCCGTCACCATGTATTCACAGAATCAGAGATGTACTCACGATATGAAATCTTGCTTGAAAGTTATTGTAAAACACTTCATATAGAGGGTTTGACAATGGTTGATATGGTTAAACGCCAAATCATACAGGCATGTATTGCATATCAAAATGAGATTGCGGAATTGCTTCAGCGCAAACAAGCATTATTATCTGTAAAAGAAGAAATCCTTGAATCAAAACTTTTAACTGAAATTTCAAGCCTAACAAGCAACATGTATAAAAAGCTTGAGCAGCTTGAACATTCGCTGTTTGATGCTAAAGATGCGCAAGACATCTTAACAAATGCAAGACATTACCGCGACAGGGTGTATCCATACATGCTGGATCTAAGACTTTCAATTGACGAGATCGAAACACTCATCGCAAAAAAATATTGGCCATTCCCAACCTACGCAGAAATATTGTACAGTGTGTAAATTATAAACCTAAAAAAATCGGGCGATTGGCGTCGTCCGATTTTTTTGTTTATGTTGCGTTTTTATAGATACGGGCTTACATCCACAAATACCGCAACGGTTTTATCGTCCGCGATGGGTCTGTTGAAGTACACGCGCTTGCCGTTCGTGCCAAAACTGGGATTGGAGTGGATTTGTTTTTTCCATGCAGGGAACTGGAAGTTTTGCGAATCGAGTTCTGCCAGCGGGGTGATGTCGCCTTTTTTATACAGGAGAATCCGCAACAATTCATCGGGGTACATGGAGTCGCCCACGACAAGCGGATTGTTCGCATTGCCATCGACATGGTTGCCCACACCGCCGAGCGGCTCGAGGATTTCACCGGTGATGCTGTAACGGTTGATGCGTGATTCCTCCATCATCCACTTGGTGCCGTCATGCTTTTGTGCGACTGCGATGTATGAATCATCATCATACCACAGTTGATGTACCGGTTTGTTGGGGATAAAATAAAATTTCTTTGTGCGCAAATCATAACAACCCAAGAGCGCACCCCCGCTGCATGTTACGGAAATGCGCATCATGACTTTTGTTGCAGAGAAGTTTAACTGCACATGGCTGAGTGCGCCGGTTTTGTCATGCGGCTGATACCCCTGTTCTGTGATGGCGGCAACCATTTCAGCGGCGGAAAACAATTTTTTGATTTCTCCGGTATCGCAGTCAAGCCAAAAAGTGCCGTCATCATCGGTATCAAAGGTGCTGAATGGGAATTTGTGTTGTTCTGCACGATGACCTTCTTTTCCGTCAATGCAGTACAATTTTTCGCCGCTGTTTGCGTCCATTATATAGATGAGGTTGGTTCCGTTCTCGCGTGAACGGAACACCACGCGGTCGTTGTCGATGAAGGTTGCTGACAAAGAATTGTGATTGCCGCATGACGCATCATACAGTTTACGGTGGTTGGTCAAGTCCGTGTTACAAATCCACAATTCTGACAAGGCTTCGTCAAGGCTCGGTTTGCGGACATAAACGAGACGCGTGCCGTCCGGACTTTCCGGATTTCCGCCGTTCATGCCGATGAGTGTTGAGTAATTTCCTTCGCTGATGCACTGGATGTTTGGGTTCATCGTGTCACTCCTTGAAAAATTTGATAATATTAGTTTATCATAAAAACGGTGTATTTCATAAAAACATGCAGTATTCATTTGCGGTGCATCATTTTTGATGCAATAAAAAAGCAAGGTGTCTGTTACCCTGCTTTGTTTAAAAAATATGCCTATCCTTCAAGAGCCATCGGCTCAGAGATGCATGCGGGGATTTCAATGCCGGTTGCATAACAAAAGGCGATGATTTGTCCAATGTGCATGTTTTCATGTCCAATCAGGCATGAAATAATTTGATGCACATTTTGCGGTTCGCCAAAATAATCGATGGATTCTGTTCCGTCCAAGTCTTCTAATAATTTTTCAAGTTCTTGATCCAGTTCCGTCATGCGATTAATGATTTCCGCCGTTGGCCGGTTTTCATAAGTATATTCGGTGCCAAAATCCACCGTGCGCGTGGTCAAAGCATTAACGATGTCGCGCTGAAACAGTGTCAGTTCATACGCTTGCAAACGAATGGTGTTGAGCACTTTGCGCGGCAGCGTTTTGTCCAAATCTGCGTCGCTGATCTCTTCCAAGAAACCCAAAACAATGCTGCGTGTTTGTTGCCAATCGGCAAATTGCGCTTTTAATGATTCAATCATGTGATACCTCCAAGGATTTTTTGTTTCCGGAGTGAGTATAACACGCTATGGTGACAACTGCATGTCATATTATGAATATCTTTTTAAAATTTTCTTCGCTTTTTTCTTAATTGTTTTGCGGAAGTGTGCAGGCGCTAATACTTCGATATATTCTCCGTAGGACAGCACAAAACCGTGCACCCAATCGTCTTCCTCCCATGATGTTGTAACGATGACGCTGCCGTCCGCCAGATTTTCGATTTCATTTTCATCAAAATCATCAAAGATGCGGTATTTCATTTCCGGTGCAATGCGGAATTTAAAAAGGGTTTCGCTTTTGGCTTTTTTGTTTTTTTCAGCAATCTCCGGCACTTCTGCTAATGTGCGCAAAGTAAAATATTGATCTGTTATGATAAGGTTTTTTACACGGGTTAATTTGTATATCCTGAGTGCTTGTTTGGTAAGACAAAAACCCTTTACATACCATGATTTTGATTTAAACCATAATTGTGTCGGTTCAATATGCCTTGCTGTTTTCTTTCCGTAACTGTTGTAATAATCAAACCCAACAACGCGCTGTTCTAATATGGCGGATTTAAAATCATTAAAATAATCATGAGATCCATGCCAATCGGAAAAATCAACAGTCAACCAATTTGTTGCTGTTTTATTAAAGATGGCGGATAATTTTTTCAAAACAGGATCGACGTCCAAAACATTCATGTTGGATAGGCCATGCAGTGCTGTCAATATTTCATTTTGCTCTTGTTCGCTTAAAATGGTTTTATTGAGCACCGAATCCGGCAAAAGACGAATTCCGCCGCCTTTACCTTTTTCTGTATAAACCGGAATCCCGGCCATGCTGAGTGTTTCAATGTCGCGGTAAATGGTGCGTCTTGAGACATTAAACTGTTCCGCCAATTCACGTGCGGATATGTTTTTTCGGTGTAATAAAGTGTACACCAGTTCAAGTAATCTGTTGATTTGCATGCCATGCGCTCCTTTGCCGTTGAAATAAATTGATTTGTGGTTCATATAAGTTTTGTTTTTCATATCTAAAATGAATAACAATACCATCATACCATAAATATGTGACATTGAGATGGCATATTAAAAATTAAAAGGCAGCGCTACATTTATTGCTGTTTTATTGTGATAATCCTTGCACGTTTTCCATAGGTATGGTATATTTTTTTCCGTAAATAGGCTGTCGTTGCACATGGTGCAAGGATGGTCATCAGTGGCCGGTCGTATTGTTTTAGGTGTTGAAAAAGATCACTTTAATGATGTAATCGACCGGACATGTATCCAAGGAGGTCTTTTAAATGATCAAGCAGTTGTTAAGCGTGAGAACCATCGTGGCGATTGGTATCGGTACGGCATTGTTCTTCTTGTTGGCACGTTTCGCATCCATTCCTGTGTTTGCGAACACCACACTCACATTCCAGTATGCGTTGCTGGCATTCTTCGCAGTGCTTTTCGGTCCTATTGCAGGACTCATCATTGGTCTTGTCGGCCACATTCTTACCGACCTGAGTTTTGGTTGGGGACTGTGGTGGAGCTGGATTATTGTTTCCGGCGTTGTTGGATTTGGTTTCGGATTTATCATGCGTGGTGTGCATGTGGATGAAGGCGAATTTGAAACCACCAAAAACATCATCCGTTTCATCATCGGCACAACAATTGTTCACTTGATTGCATGGGGGCTTATTGCACCACTCGGCGACATCTTAATTTATGCAGAGCCTGCAAATCGTGTGTTTACACAAGGGCTGATCGCATTCATCGGCAATGCGCTCACCACTGCAGTGGTCGGTACTTTACTCATTTTTGCTTATTCAAGAGCCAGACCCAAAACGGGCAGTTTAACCAAAGCATCGTAAATTAAAGAACATCAATATGATGAGCCGAGAGATTGCCCAAGCGTCTCTCGGCTCATATTGTTTTAAATATTGAGGCAATCAGTGCATGACAATATTTAGTCTGCTTGTTATAATATAATGCGCTATGTTTGCCAAGAACATTCATGGTTTTCGTGACTGTCAAGGTTTTATCTTGTCGGTGACGAAAGCTCGGAATGTTTAATCTGAAAAATTTACTTCACAAATATTTAAACGCATTGAAAGGGGTCTCTTAGAAAAAATGGCGAAATCATCAAAGCTGAGTTATGTTAACAAGGATACACCCATTCACCGGTTGACGGGTGCATCAAAGTTATTGATGGTACTCTTCACATCACTTGCCGCCATGATTACTTTCGATACCCGATTGCTTATCCTCATTGTGGTGCTTTCATTTTCTATGTTTATTATTGCGCGTGTACCGGTTCAAGACATGAAATTAATCTTGTCATTTCTTGCATTCATCATGGTGCTGAACATCGTGGTTACGTATTTATTCTCACCGGAAGAAGGTGTCCGCATCTACGGCACACGGCATGAAATTGTGCATTTAATTGGGCGGTATTATCTTACAAAGGAACAGCTTTTCTTTCAGGCCAACCAAACATTGAAATACTTAGCTATTTTGCCATTGGCACTCATCTTCTTTGTCACCACCGAACCCAGTGAATTTGCCGCCAGTTTAAATAAAATTGGACTTAATTATAAAATTGCTTATGCTGTGACATTGGCACTGCGGTACATCCCGGCCGTTCAGCGCGAATACCATGAAATTTCGCAAGCGCAACAAGCGCGGGGTGTGGATATTTCAAAAAACGTGAAGCTTTCCGCGAGACTTAAAGGCATGGCAACAATTTTGTTTCCACTGATCATCACATCGATTGACAAGATTGACCGCATCTCCAATGCAATGGAACTTCGTTCTTTCGGCAAGAACAAACAGCGCACATGGTATCAAAGCAAACCATTTAAAACCATGGATTATGTTGTGATTGCCGCGAGTGCATTGCTCATTGTCATCGCAATCATTTTATTCTTTGTTAATAATGGAAGATTTTTAAATATTTTTGTATAAGGGTTGAATGCATATGTCTAATAAAACAAAAAAATATGATGATTCTGCAATATCACAATTAAAAGGTGCCGAGCGTGTCCGAAAGCGTCCGGCGGTTATTTTTGGTTCTGATGGACTTGAAGGTTGTCAGCATGCGATTTTTGAAATCATCACCAACTCCATTGACGAAGCCAAAGAAGGTTATGGTAAAAAAATCAAGGTCACACGTCACAAGGATCTTTCGATTACCGTACAAGACTGGGGGCGCGGTGCGCCGGTGGATTACAATCCCGTGGAAGATCAGTATAACTGGGAACTCTTGTTTTGTGAGCTGTATGCCGGCGGCAAATATGACAACAATGACGATGATGCGCATTATGAATATTCTTTGGGTCTTAACGGACTGGGTCTTGCATCCACGCAATACTCCAGTGAATACATGGATGCGGAGATTTTGCGTGCCGGGTATAAATACACACTGCATTTTGAAAAAGGTGAAAATGTCGGCGGGCTTACAAAAGAAGAATACAGCGGGCGTTTGACCGGTACTACGATTACATGGCGTCCGGATACGGATGTTTTTACAGACATTAATGTGCCGCTGGAATGGTACACGGACATGCTCAAGCGGCAAGCCATCGTAAATGCGGGCGTTGCGTTTTTGTTAAAAGACGAGATGAGCGGTGAGACCTTTGAATTTGTGTATCAAGACGGCATCACAGAATACATTAAAGAACTCGCAGGCAATTCGGCGTTTACTGAGCCGTATTTATTGTCGCATGAAACCATGGGACGGGATCGTGCGGATCAAAAGGAATACAAATTAAAATTTGACATTGCGTTTTGTTTCTCCAATGAAGTGAATCGCTTGGAATATTATCACAACTCGTCATGGCTTGAGTACGGGGGGTCGCCGGACAAAGCTGTAAAGGCGGCCTTTGTTTCGGCGGTGGACGCGTATATCAAGGCCGGCGGCAATTATAAAAAAGATGAAAAACGGATTTCATTTCCGGACATTGAAGAGAGTTTGATTCTGATTACCAACTCCTTTTCTACCGTAGCATCTTATGAAAATCAAACCAAAAAGGCGATTCGCAATAAATTTATTCAAGATGCGATGACCGAATTTTTAAAAAAGCAACTGGAAGTATATTTTATTGAAAACAAGGTGGATGCGGACAAGCTGGCGGCACAAGCACTTGCCAATAAACGGTCGCGTGAATCGGCAGAGAAGACCCGCGTGGCATTAAAGAAAAAATTGACGGGTTCTATTGACCTAAACAACCGTGTGGAAAAATTCGTCAACTGCCGCACCAAAGATGTGGCACGGCGCGAGCTGTACATTGTGGAAGGCGATTCTGCGCTGGGTTCTACAAAACTTGGGCGCGATGCAGATTTTCAAGCAATCATGCCGGTGCGCGGAAAGATTTTCAATTGTTTAAAAGCAGATTACAACCGTATTTTGAGCAATGAAATCATTACGGATTTGATGCGCGTGTTGGGTTGTGGTGTGGAAATTAAGGCAAAGACATCAAAGGATATTTCAGATTTTGACATTGATCGCCTAAACTGGAACCGCATTATTATTTGTACCGATGCTGATTATGACGGTTATCATATTCGCGCGCTGATTCTTACCATGTTGTACCGACTTACGCCGTCACTCATTGATGCCGGAAAAGTGTATATTGCGGAATCCCCCTTATATGAAATCACCGCCGGAAAAGAGACCCATTTTGCGTATTCGGAAAGTGATAAAACAGACATTGTAAAACAAGCGGAGCAAAAAGGATTAAAGGTAAAAATACAGCGTTCAAAAGGACTGGGTGAAAATGAGCCGGAGATGATGTGGGAAACAACGATGAATCCGGCGACCCGAAGACTGGTTCAGGTCATCCCCACCGATGCGGACAAAACAGAAGCGATGTTTGACATTCTGCTGGGTGACAATATTAAAGGAAGAAAAGCATTTATCGAGGATTTTGGACATTTATATTTAGACCTTGCGGAAATGGAATAAATAGAACAACATTTTTGCGACAACAAGAAAGTATGTGAATAATTTGCCAAAGAAAAAGACAGAAAATAAAAAACCGGAAGTCATTCAAGAAAATTTTATTATAGAACAGCCCATCACGAACGCACTTGAACTCAACTTCATGCCTTATGCGATGAGTGTTATTGTTTCGCGTGCCATCCCGGAAATTGATGGATTTAAACCGTCTCACCGCAAATTGTTGTACACAATGTACAAGATGGGGCTTATCAATGGCGGACGCATCAAATCGGCAGACATCGTTGGGCAGACCATGCGCCTCAACCCACATGGCGACGGTCCGATTTATGAAACAATGGTACGCTTGACACGCGGTCAAGATGCGCTGGTGCATCCCTTTGTGGATTCAAAGGGCAACTTCGGAAAAGTGTATTCACGGGATATGGCATATGCGGCGAGCCGTTATACCGAAGCAAAGCTGGACGATATTTGCAAAGAAATTTTTCGAGACATTGATAAAAATGTTGTGGACATGGTGGACAATTATAATGCAACCATGCTTGAACCAACGCTGCTGCCCACAACCTACCCCAATTTATTGGTCACACCAAATCAAGGCATCGCGGTTGGCATGGCCAGTACCGTGTGTTCGTTTAATCTTGAAGAAGTGTGCAAAACCACCATTGCATGGCTAAAGAATGCCAAACATGATATTTCAAAAACTCTGCTTGCACCGGATCTTTCTACCGGCGCCGAGTTGTTGTACAACAAAGAGGAAATGGACAATATTTACGAAACCGGACGTGGTTCATTTAAACTGCGTGCAAAGTATCGTTATGATAAAAAACATTCGTGCATCGAGGTGTATGAAATCCCGTACACCACCACCATTGAGGCCATTATTGACAAAATTTCGCTGGCGGTAAAGCAGAGCAAGGTGCGCGACATTACGGATGTGCGTGACGAAACAGACCTAAAAGGTCTGAAAATTACCATTGATATAAAAAAATCCGCCGATCCGCATCAAATTATGACGCGTTTATACCAACTCACCACTTTGCAAGATTCGTTTTCGTGTAATTTCAACTTTCTTGTGGACGGACACCCAAAGGTTATGGGTATTCGTGAAATTCTAGAAGAATGGACGATTTTCAGAACACAGTGTATCAAGCGTGGGCTGGCTTTTGATATTCAGAAAAAGTCTGAAAAGCTGCATTTATTAGAAGGTTTGGCAAAAATCATCCTTGATATTGACAAAGCCATTAAGATTATCCGTGAAACACCGAAGAACAGTGAAGTCATCCCCAATTTGATGAAGGGCTTTAAGATAACCGAACCGCAGGCGGACTTTATTGCAGACATTCGGCTGCGCAATTTGAACAAAGAATATTTAATGACGATGATCAATGAAAAGGATTCGCTGGTGGACGAGTTGGCGAATCTAAATGAAACGCTTGGTTCGGATGAATTGGTACGCAAACTGATTGCGGAACAATTAAAAGAAATCATTAAAAAATACGGCAAGCCGCGCCGTACGGACATCATTGAGGCGGAAACGGCTGCGCCGGTGTTGCCGGACGATCATTTTATTGAAGATTATAACTTGAAACTTTTCCTGACGGATCATAATTACGTCAAAAAAATCTCGCTTACCTCGTTGCGTTCGGCATCCGAACAATACCTCAAGGATGATGATTTTATCGTGCAGGAACTGGATGCGACCAACAAAGAAGAAATACTGTTGTTCTCGGATCAGTGCAATGTGTATAAAACAAAGGTCTATGACTTGTCGGATCAAAAGGCATCAAGTTTGGGGGATTATCTCACAAATATTCTTGATATGGCACCAAATGAAAAAATCATTTATATCGCAAAGGCAAATGATTACCAAGGCTATATGTTGTTTGCCTTTGAAAACGGAAAGGTTGCCAAAATTGAATTTAAGCAGTATGCTACAAAGACAAACCGCCGCAAGCTGATTAATGCCTATTCGTCAAAGTCACCGCTCGTCTCAATGCACTGGATTGGCGAAGATGCCGATATTTTCTTAACGCGCGGCACGGATAAGGCGATGGCGGTTAATTCAAGTTTGATTCCGCTGAACACATCAAAGTCGTCGGGCGGCATTACGGTCTTTATGTTGCGTGCAAACTCGAAGCTGACACAGATGCGTTTGGTTGACACAGAAGCAGATGATATTGATTATTTCAGAACCAATAAAATCCCGACCGCCGGGCATTTTATCCATAAACAGATGAAACTGTAATGTGAAAGAACACAAAACTTTATAAATAAAAAGGATCTGCCGGAAGGCATGGCATAAGTGTGCGCGGTTTATAAAAAATAGCGAATGCGTATGCCGATGATGAGCCGGTGAAGGAGGATAATGTGCAGGATATTAGAAATTTACGCGACAACTTTGAAGCAACCAAAGCGAAGCTCGACAAGCGCGGTAAAGATTATAATCTGGAAGCATTTCATGCGCTGGATTTAAAGCGCCGTGAACTTTTAAAACAATCCGAAGACATGAAAGCGAAACAAAACGCCGCCAGCAAACAAATTCCCGTGCTTAAAAAAGAAGGCAAGGACACCACGAGTTTGATGGCAGAAATGAAAACCTTGTCGGATCAAATCAAAGCTTTTGAACCCGAAGTGAAGGACATTGATGATCAGCTTGCGGAATTTATGATGGGTGTGGCGAATACGCCGCATGAATCTGTGCCGGATGGCAAGGACTCGGAGGACAATGTAGAAGTGCGCCGTGTGGGTA
>Ga0209755_10003811_pt1 | contig 18442 bp, 11 predicted proteins | sample TergutCo191P1_FD_187301 | JGI IMG/M metagenome (GOLD analysis project Ga0209755, IMG submission 187301) | Cornitermes sp. P1 segment gut microbial communities from Petit-Saut dam, French Guiana - Co191P1 (SPAdes) (version 2) | ecosystem: Host-associated > Arthropoda: Insects > Digestive system...
TAAGGATACTGGAGCAACTCTCCTACGTCAATGAGCATTCCTTCAATAACTTCAGGATTCGGATAGGTTAGACTTTGGGATTTGATGTGAAAAGGAGATGGAAAAGAAGGACCTCAAGTTTCGTGCACAGATATTTTTCACATACTTGCTTGGGTTTTTACTGCTTGTGATATTAATTTGTACAAGACGCAAAATTTTTCTTGGAATATCCAATCAGCCAGACAGATAACACTTTGCATGCAAGAATAAAGTGCTTTTTAACATGTACATTAAATACAAAATTGTTGAGATGTTGTATTTTATGTTAGTTATATGTTTTTTACATTCATCCATTTTTGAGAAACTTAATAAAAGTTTGATTTTAATTTCATGTACAGTAGGCATTATTATGAGACTGAAGTGAACAGAAATCAAATTCCTGCTATGAACTTCAGTGTGTACTGTCAGTGTCATATTTCATAAAATCTTTGAGGAGTTTCAGCAATGAAAAATGTTCTCAGATGGTTGTAGTTTTCTTGTTATATGAGGGTGTACAACATACAGTGAAAAGAATGCATTACAAACCTTTAAGGCCTGACTGGAGGATGGTGAGCTGAAGTTGTGTGTTTGTTTGAACCAGGAATCAATATTGGAGCAGTGGTTGCTGGTGTGATTGGTGCTCGGAAGCCTCAGTACGATATATGGGGGAATGCAGTGAATGTTGCCAGTCGGATGGACTCCACAGGAGTGTTAGACCAGATACAAGTAAGTGGCACTGTCTGCACTGGGTCTCAAATTTTTGACAGTCAGTGACAGATGATATTACCATCGCATAATTTGAGGAAAGTGTTACCGATCCATAACCATGAATTAACCCTCTCATAGTATCAAAATGCACCATTGTGAAAACAACTATCTAATAAAGAACACACCTCTTAGATGCGTTCGCAAAATTGTGAAAAACAACTATTAGCTTCATCATGTCTGTCCGTCTGTCTGCCTGTCTGCACGGAACAACTCAGCTCCCATGGAATAGATTTTCATGAAATCTGATATTTGAGTATTTTTCAAAAATCTGTTGAGAAAATTCAAGTTTCATTAAAATATGACAAGAAAAACCGGCACTTTACATAAAGACCAGTATACATTTTTGATCATATCTTCTTAGAATGAGATGTGGTTTCAGACAAAGTTACAGAGAATATCAAAACACACATCTGAAGTTAAGTAATTTCCTCCACCCCCCCAGAAAACAAATCATGCTGTTTGTGAGATAATGTTGAAAAATACTGTAGACTCAAGCAGGTCACAGATGACAATATGGCACATGTACATTGTATGCTGGATACCTAAGACTAAAAATACACTCACAGTAAGTAATACCTATTGCTCTTCCACTGCACGAATGGTGGCATGAATGTGCCTCAGTGTTATGTTATACATACATTACCTGTCTTGTTGATCATATCACACTCAATTATTCTTAGAATGAGAAATTTTTCAGACAAAAGTTGTTGAGAAAATCAAAACACACATTTTATGTTACATAACTTCTTTTTCGAAAATGGTGGCGTTTATGAGAAAAAGTTGAAAAATGCTGTACAGCTGGGCAGGCCATAGATGGCAATATGGTGCACATGCATTGCATGCTGGCTACCTAAGCCTACAAATACACACTCAGAATATGTAATACTTAATGATTTTCCACTGCAACAACATGCTTCAATGCTATGTTATATGAACACTGCCCATCTTGTTAAAATTTTCAGGAAGTAAGTCATGGGGATGTGGGATGAATGGAACTGGCTCATGATCATATCTGATATTACCAGTGTTTAAATTTCGTGTTCTGCTGCCAGAGTGAGTTAATTAATTAGATGGATATTAGGGAATACCTCGTGAGGATGGGAGTTGGATGGAAGTGACTTAGGGTTGTGTCCATATTGTGATATTAGTATTGTTGAAACTTTTAAAGCTGCTGCCAGAGAATAAAGTAACCCTAACTTCAATTTATTTCAGAATGTCACTCCCTGTGGAACTTAATAATTCAGTTTGCCACATAATTACTCAGTCAATGAGGTATTGCTGTAAGCTGTCCATTTTGCACGCAGGTTACGCAGGAGATGTACCAGATCCTGCATGCCAAAGGCTACCCTCTCACTTGCCGTGGCACCATCAAGGTGAAAGGAAAGGGCGAGATGGTGACATACTTCCTGAATGGATACTCCAGCACTGCTGCTACACCATCAAGTGCAGGCACCCCTAGTCAAGAGCCAAGCTAGATATATGGGCACGTTGGTACCTGGAAGCCTGTGTCGAGTAGACTCTGCATGAACATCATGCCATTCGGCACTTGTGTCTTGGTACTTTATATCTTCAGCATTACCAATATGGTGTCAGAAACACTTGAGAAATGTGAACAACATTATGCTCATTAGAAGAAGAGTCTTCAAGTTTTAACAAGAATGGGTTTAGGAGAAATGGCATTTTTAATAACTTATACAAAGGTAATCAACACTGACATGCTGATCTCACAAAACGTTGGGGTTGAATACAACAGCTGATGAATGAGTGTAACAATGTCACATGGAATGTTATAAACATGTAGTGTGACTAGGTATTATATAATCCCTTAGCAATGGAACATGCACCCTGCCATCATGAATGTACAGAACTGTGTAAATTGAACTACCAAGATGGCAGCAGACAGACGTACCCCATGCCTCCAGTGCAATGAAACAGTGCCAAACCCCATGCCAGGTACATTACATAGTTCTTGCTATTATCTTTCAACAGGGTATTTAATGAAGTTGTTTGTCACTGGTGCCTAATGGAACAGGACACACTACCTGTGCAGTCTTCTTCTCATAACTGTTGTTCTCAACTGCCAGGACTCTTGTCCTTACAACTTTCCCAGACCCTTTTTTACCCCTCTCCCTGCACCCTTGTTCTCATAAATCTCCCTGGACTTTTCTGCTCACAACTGTTGCTGAACCCTTGTTCTCACAACTGTTCCTGGACCCTTGTTTTCACAGCTCTGTATGGATGTTTGTTCTCTCCACTGTTCTTGGACCTCTGATCTCTCAATCTCCCTGCACCCTTGTTCTCAGACTTTTCTCTGGACTCCTGTTTTCACAACTGCTTTCCCACTCTCACCTATCTTCCAAGGCTATCTTATTTTCAGAAGACTAATTAAGCTGTCTGTCTTCTGGGATGTGACACCGTGCAGTCTGGTAGATGCTTTGGAGGCACCTACTGCCTGAATCATGACAGTAGGGAAGCAGTAGTTTCTGCCAAAACATTGGTTCAGAAGGTAAGCCTTGTAATAAAAGAATTAAATAAGATATAATATTTAGGGGCTTAGAGGTTCTCTGAAATAACCAAATGTGAACAAGAGAACTTGTCCCATGAGGTGATTAGCACTCTGAGTCCTCAAGGACTCCTTCCATGTGTCATACCGGATCCCCATGCACATTAGTTACTTGTAAGAAGTGCAATGAATTGTGTTGCCTAAAATGAAAATAAACTTGTGTAGATCGCTTTGTTTCTTGATCTTTGTGCATCTGTATGGTTTGTAGATTTTGTAAACAGCTGTGCCAAATCACACCAGCAGATGTGTATGATCAGCTGTTATGGTGAGACAGAAAATCTTCAGTGTTTGTACATCTTAAGTATATTACACTTTCATAACTAGTTTCTGCTAGTATTTTATTCCAATATGTTCATTGTAGACTGAAAATGTTGACTGTAAAAAATATTATTTCATCCCTTATAATTCCAAGATTAATTTATCAGTAGTAAAAATGCATTAAATTCCATTGCTATTTAAGTTATGGAGCTATCCATCATTCTGCATTTGCACATGCAGCTGCTGATATGAACATAAGCAACAGCTGTTGTTAAAATGCACTCATTGAAACAGGTAAAAGCAAGCTGCACTGCTGACATTTCAGGGATTACTGTCTCATTCTTCATGAGGAATGACTGCTATTGATTCTGATAGGACAGGTCCACAGATCAATGGTAACTACTTTGTTTTATTTGTCAAGTGATGGTAAATGGAAAGAGAAAAATATGTGGTGCAATCACATAGTTTTCAGACTAATGCAAAGTGATAGTGCTACTGTGTACTGCCACATATAGGTAGAGTAGAATCTGCCAAGTTCATTTCCTACTTGGAATAAGGTGGTAGCATGTGTGACTGTTAAGTAAGGTCTTATTAAGTACAAGGGTGTGTTGTTCCCTTTGCAATTTTGACAAACCTACAAAATGACAGACTTGAAAGAACAGGGTTCATACATCAAATTTTGCTTGAAACTGGGAGAAAATAATATGGAAACTTTGTAAATGTTGTTTCTGGAGAGTAGACAGTGGATAGAACACAAATTTTTGAGTGGTTTTCCAAGTTCAGAAGCAGTGTGGCCTTTGTTGAAGATAGCACTTGCTTGATATGTCCATTGACAAGCAAAACAGATGAAAGCATGTGCTGCTTGAAGGAAAATGTACTCAAAAACAAAAGAATCGCTACCTGTGAATTTGCTACCAAGTGGAAATTTCATTTGGTTCACTTCAGAGCATCTTGAAAGGGAGTCAGAACATGTGTTGGATTGCTGTGAGGTTTGTGCCCTCTGCCCATTCACCCTGCTTTGTCTGTGCATGTATTTCTGACTCAAAACAAAATTAATGTTGTTCCACACCCTCCCCCTTCCCCGTATATATCATGATGTAACTTCTTTCTTTTCCCAAAAATCCAGATGGTGTTGTATGGGAGGAGAGTAGTAGCAGAGCAGCTAATGCATGAATCTGACCTGTCACTTCCACCTAACTTTAAGTTTAGAATACTTGGAGTTTTGCCTCCGCCCCAGTTATAGTTTTATACCATAGCATTTAGGAAAAGAGGTAATTTATTTTGCATGAAGTGTAGGCTATAAATTGTATGCATAATGTGGAAGTCTGAGTTTGTCCCCATATTTCATCTCATAAACTACGCAATGGAATTTTATGAAATTTAGTACTGGGAGTGTGTTGCAGCAAAAGTTGTGAGTTGAGTTTAATTTTGGTCCAATATAAGCCCTACCATACTTGGAACACAAATTAAAGTTTATAATTCTTCTAATAAGACAATTCCTTCTAACAAAATATTATATACGACATATCTTATTGAGGGCTGCAACTTTTATTTAAAAAGTGTTTTGATAAGATAAATATTTCAGGAAAAACAATAAAAATAATTTATATCAGAATATGATGTTAATTAGCTTTGAAAAAGTATGACTGTATCTGCAGTAATTAAACATAAACATCAGTCAGGTATGTAAAATTGCCAAAATACTCAGTCTGAAGATGCATGAATTGCAAATTGAAATATACTTTCCATAATGGTTCTGTATGCACAGCACAACAATGTTTGCAAGGGCCTATGACCAACTTTATATGTAGGATATTGTCATAGTTGAACAATTCATCAAATGTTTCAATAATACAATTCTGAAACGAATCTTATCAGACTGAATGTCATACCAGCATAACTTTAAATAATAGAGTGTCTCCATGTACAGTTAAATCCATGTTTAACATTGGTGTTACATTCCTGAAAATTTAAACGTAAGTGAAGCAATGCAAAATGAAGCATATTTTTCCCCCAGAAAGTTAATTAAAACACCTGAGAGTATGGCTGTTGAAGACCTGTCAGATGCCATTAAAGACGACATTAATCTGATTCTAGGCAATGTTTGTCAAATCTTTGGTCACTAAAATTTGTCAACATTAAAGTAAAGCAACATTGTTCTGGCCAATGTCAAACCAGAAATGATTGTATATGCCTAGATGTGGAAGTTGACTTCCTGTGTCTTGACATATATTCAGAAATCATAAACATTGTCACATTTAAGTTTAGGTTTGGATGATGTCTAATGCAGATATTTCTGACAATATCTGTGGGTAAAAATTCAGTCTGAATCCGTGTGGCGGGAGGTTTATGTTGGTATGACTAGATATTTCTTCTCCATTTTCTCCACTTGGACTGCTGGCAGCTTAAAATTTGATATCTCTGTATGTGTACCAAGATGAAAGATATTTCATTTCCGAACAGCAACAGAATTGTGGTACTATACAACACAATGATACATTATTATCTGTAAGGTTATAATTTTCTCTGGCTACAGAATTATTATGTGTGTACTCATTTCCTAAACTGCATGAAATGTACAACATTGCACAATGAGTGACTAATCCTAGTCCTGAGAACTGACTCTGGTGACATATTTATTTCAGTGGTTAGGCACAGCATCACAGTTTTGGCTGTAGGAGTCATGTATCTGATCCATGGTGCATGGTTCAAAGAATTTTTTTTTTTGTCATTCCCAGTGGCTTGTGTTGGATTAACTTATTTTAAACAGCCATTTTAGTAACTGTGAATCTTTTCTGCTGGTGTACAATGTATTGTATGTTGACACCTTTGTATATAAAACACAAAATATGTCATAATGTTATTAATGATGATGGAAAGCAGATGGTGAAATAAAGAGAGAATCAACATTTTATTAGCTTCAGGTTGTATCGTTTGTTTAGAAAAGGAACACTGTTGCCTTTGTTGTCATATTTGGGTACCATCAACACTGATTCTAAAAATAAATAACAGTCAGCAGTATAAACCAAAGATGATGATGATGATGATGATAATAACAATGACCATGAGAATGATGACAGCAACAATGATGATAAAATTTACAGCAAAAAAATGATCCAGAACACTGCATCCTATTCAGTCTTCAACATTACAAATTCTCACTCTGTATAACACCAGTTTTAATATTATCCTCCAATACATGCTTGTTATCTCCCATGCAGCCTCCTATTGTGATATCTTCCAACTAAATGTTTTGTGTACTAACCATCCAGTCCATTTTATATGTCATTTTACATGAATTATCATCACTGTTATCACTGCCGTATTTTTCACAGGGTATGCAGCAGTACACAGTATTGACACATAACATAAAAATGAAACCTAATAATTCAGTGTTGTGCTACAGGCATGAGCAGTGTAACATTTAAGTCAATACAACTGACAACAGCCAACTGAATTACTGTAATTGCAACAAGACACGCTGCGGACATATAATGTAACTTTCTGTTTTTTGTACCGTGCATTGTGATACAATTATGTAAGGTAAACCTACAAAATGCAAACTCTTTCAAATTAATCTAATTAATTTGAAAGAGTGTGCAGTTTGTTGGTTTACACTACATAAATATAATGTAACATCATTTTGCTTTCCTATAATGTTTATAGCTGCCCCTTGGCACTCCTAACAGCCTGATACCTTCTCAGTCCAAGGGAGCATTTTCATGGTATTTTTCAATGTCACTGGTAACAATGAAACATAATTAGGTCTCCAAATCAAGTTCCCAATATTTTGCCTACTTTTAACCACATATGAAATTCCTCAACAGAATTTCATAAAAGTTCCCCATAAAAAATTTCACAGAAATCCATCTAATGGAAGACAAACAGACATAATGAAGGCAAAAGGTGCTTTACACGACTATGTCAACATGCCAACAAACTGTTCTCTTAGCATTGCCATGCATTTGTCTAACTGTCCACAGATAAAAATTCAAGAACAGAAGAACAGATTTACTTCAAATTCAACACATACTACACAGTGTCACTAAAATATGCCTTCAGAAATGTGGCTAAAATCTGACAACATTAAGAACATTTTATATGTGCTTCTGTTCATTGTGGTGAATAGCTATCTCTTTCAATAAGTTTTGGGGTTTCTGAGATAGTTGAATATAAACGATCAAATACACCATAATTATTATATTTTGCATACATTTTCTGTCTTAGTAAAAATTACTTGCCTTATGTTATATGCACATTACCCTCTCTCCCAGATTATACAAGAAGTCCTAATGCTCTGAAAACATCTGTGTTGTGCAGTTGTAGAGAATGCAGTTCAGAAAAGGTTATGCGTAGGTCCAGAGAAGAACCAACCTATTATACATGGAATCCACAGGTTGCATATTAACCAATTTAGCACATGTTTCCAGCAGTCCAAGTCACTACAGAATGTTACTATGAGATCAAAATACTCACACATACATATATTTTTGTAAATATTGTATCAACTGCTATATCTATATATTGACATAATGTTGTAGTTTTCAAAGGTGAATGGATAACAGGAAGTTTTTTGAGTGTTTCAGCTGTCAAAGTTGAGTTCAGAGTATAGCTAATCATTTTTCTGTGGCTGCACAAAATAGCTATCTAAAAGATTAGTGAATAAGCTTCAGTGCTATCAGCATGCAAGATGTCACACTTGTGACACCAAGACCTAGCCAAGTATGCAAGGAGATGGCCTGGCATGGCACACAGAGCTGCATGTAACAAAAGAGTAATGTAGTTATACATTTTTCACAGAATAAAATGCATTATGTGGAGGTTATGTGTGTCCAGCCGTCTGTCTGTCTGTTCATGTATACTTGATATATACACCATTGGACACTTTTCTTTTTAATCATTGTGTGAGACTTCAGCTTGGCAATTCAGATATTCGGCTATATTGCCCCAAATTGCTAATGGGAAAACTGTTCAATCTGTTATGGAGTACACTTCTTGTAATTCTCTCTTTACTTATTTAAGGGTACATTCATATTTATGAAAAATATCTCGGCAAGTCCTATTTATTTCACCCAACTTTTAAGAGTGTCTCCATTTCTCATGTGACTGTGACAGTGCCAGACAACTTCAACATACGGCACTCCTCTGAAATCTATGTATGCATTCTTTGCATAAAATGCAAGAAATGCAGGGTACTATTTGTATAAATGTTTTATCTCTATAAAACTACAAAACATATTTCAGTGAAATTTCTTATAGGCCAGTCCACACTCTCAGTTGTTATGGCAATGTAATTGTGGTGCCCATAAATTCCACTTTACACAAAGCCCAACCTGAACTTTTATCAAGTTTATCAACAGTAGCACGTCATGCAAAAAATTCAGAGCTGACTGTTTTCTACTTATGATATTATGTGAATCAGTTTCCAGTATGATTAATTATTGAATTACAATGTTTGAAAAATTAACTGTTCACACTGTAAGAATATTACACTGAACACTATCCAATGTATAATAAGTGTTTCCCAAATGGTATTCTGTAGAACCCTCGGGTACTGTGATGTACCAGGAAATTCTATTATTATTTTCCAAAACAACAATAATTTAAAGCCTTTTTACAACTATTTTCACACTCGTGACTTGGTCAAATATTCCTGCATTGGCATAATACTAGAATAAATACAATAACCATATTTTGACACTTAATTTCTTTGTATACATATGATATACCTGAGACAATGGATAGTGTTGAATATAATATTCTTATAATGAATTAACTGTTGTCACAGACCTTAACTATCTTGTCTAAATTTTACATTTCCCTGATATCTGACATCAAACTAGAATAAGATTTCCAGTACGTCAGACGATCTAGAAAGTGATTCATAGTTTCACACAGTAAAAGCTCATCCCATAAATGGCATAACTTAACAAACTTCACAATCATTGTACTATCATGTTAGTTCCTTGCCTTGGTGGGGAGGAGGAGGAGCAAGTCCCAGGTATTCTCACAATGGATGTGCCATCCCTGGCAAAGAAATTGTTATATGTGATAAATTAATCATTGTAACTTTCTGTGAAGTTATCCACTTCAGCCAGTCACAGAAAAGGATGGTTTTCATCTGCAGGGTTTCTAATTTGAATGGAAGCGACAATGTAAGTGTATGTAAAATATCTGTAGGTGTAAATATGTTTTGCTGTATAAACACAAAGCTATTACAGTGAGTACAGTGGTATTCATGTCTTCTCGTCCATGTTCCCCTCCTTTGCATGTTCGTTTCACCATTTGGAAAAGTCACTGTTACGCACGACCTACTGTTTGCAACCTAGGGACATAATTTCTCACTTGCATGCAGCCGATTTAAAGGAACCGCCCCCACCCCCCGCCATCCTAGCAGTATTAATTTCTCGTTGTTTATACTACAATGTATAATTGGTTCCAAGTCACTGACTGACAGTCAATGGCAAGTAATTAGTCGCGCAAATAGTCAACATGGGAAACCACATTCGCATGACTTTATCCTACCTTGCTTGGTCAGACACATCGCACACATTATACCAACCCCGAACACAACACCTAGACTGGTGTGGTGTTTCCACACCCACATTGAAATGTGCTATAAATACATCTCTTATCCGTGGTAGAATATATCTCTTATCCGTGAAGCAGCATCCATGGTTATGATCGGTTTGAGTGATTTCAGGCCTCGCCGCGAGGTTGGATGAGAATTGCGCACGACTGGCAGCGAGTAGTGGAAACTCCCGATATTCCGTCACTATAAGATGTACGTTGATGCAGCATGGATATCCGTGCACAGAGTGTGTGTCTGAGAGCGGGCAAGAGTACGAATGTGCGGAATGCGCATTTTTGTTATTTCTCGTATCTGAGAAGTATATTGTTGCAGATACGGTGTATAATTCTCAATATTTGTCTGTGGGCTTATCAAGAATCACACCAAAATGTCGAACATGCCCTCAAAAGCTCCACCTGAAGATGTGTTAAATATTCTTATTGCCAGTGATATTCATTTGGGATATGCTGAGAAAGATTCCATCAGAGGTATGATGTTTGTGGAGGCAGATTTGACGATCATTGTGTTGATATCTTATGTTTTTAAATTGCTTAGAATAGGTCGGTTTTACGTGCGTTCTTGCGAGATATGAGGTTCTTAGATTTGGAGATAAAAGTTTTCTAGGATGTCACATGATGTAACGTCCGAAAAGAATTTAAATCACCATATACCATAGACGGTGCGGCTTCTTGTCCCAATTTAATGTTCTGTACCTAACCTGTTAGGTTCACTGTGGAACCCCATCTGAACACAGATTCATCCGAGTATGCTTGGTTCAATTCATAGTATTAGCTTAGCCATTTTAACTCAGTAAACGGGTGCCCTACAGTTCTACTAAGTTAGAGTAGACTAGACTACAGCAGATTTATTTATATTGCATAGATACTTTGTGAGACTGAGCCAAGGATGTAGAATGTTTCATGATCTAATGCCTTGTTTCAGATACAAGTGTAAACATGAATGCTTAGTAAATATCTGTTTACATTCTTTGAGAAAATTAATATCACTAAACCATCACCATTCATACAAATGTATGTTACATTTGCAAATTCTTAAATTAAGTCATTTCTTGTACAGAGTACAATGTGTGAGCTGATACTTTTTAATGCTACCTGACATCATACTTTTATGTCATGTTTTAAACTTTTATGGTAGGTAAAAAATTGCTGAATAACTTGATTCAGTAAAATAAACTTGTATTTAATACATGAGGATAAATTTGTGCTTGTACCTATATTTTGTATAGCTGAATTTGTTTTAAATTTCTCATGTTCACAACCAATAACTATAAGTATTTACTGGCAAGTGCAAGAATATAAATATGCGTAAGTATTCTGTTTCAGACCTTGACATTATTATATGATTTTTTTGGATATAATTGTTTTTTATGGTGTCTTTAATTTCTTCAGAAAATTCTTGCACATTGCATTATTGAATGGATGAGCATTGTGACTTATCCTTGTGGCAAAATATATTGAGCTTACTTTAGGATAATATGGTATGTTTAGTGTGTATCTTCTAAAGTTCAGTCATTGTCAGATTGCAGGCCAAAAAATGTTGGCTGGTCAGTGCAGGCACCATTCTCATGTGGTGGCAATGTTAGGACTAATGTCATTATCTGTAGCAGGTTACTGCACATTACACAATGTGTAACATGACCAAATTTTCACTACAAATATAGAATGCACAACAGATCTTTCCTGTTACAGGAAGTTTCAAATTTGGTGTCAGCTGTATTTCTTTTCACAAAATATTTCCTTGCTGTTACAGAATGTGCTAATGGTGTGGGAACATACCCACTACATTTGTAGATGATACTGAGGTTCTTTCAGAACACAGTAAGGTTAGAGTTTGGCGTCATCTATAGTTTACTGTACAGAATATTTCCTTTTTGGTACACAATGTACAAATGCTGTAGAAACACGCCCACTACAAATACTATGGTTCAGACAATTGTTCATTTATATCATGGAAACATTAGAGTTAGGTGTCAGCATGGGTACACTTTACAGCATATCAGAAAACATTTTCATTGGTAATCCATGAATGCCCACCAAACTGCATTTGAAGGATCACTTTTGCTTATCGGGCAGATTTTGCACTTTTTCTTCATGTTAATTCAATATATTTGGAAGTGAAACCACCATATGGTATTGCTGTGATCTGTCCAAATGCCTGGAGTGACTAGAACTGGGAACCTAAAATGTTACAGTGTACTGTTTCATTGGAAGTATGAGTGTTAATGTGCATTGTGTAATATATGTGATGTTATCTCTGGTATTTGTTAAACATTATATTGTAGTTGTTTGAGGATTATGTAAAACTCTGTTGTGTAGGTCACTTTAGTAGTGTAGTGATTAATGTTCCTGATTCTAAATTCAAGGTTTTTTGGCTCAAATGGGCGTGAGTTCTGTTATTTTCAACATTGTAAATACATCTGTGATTAAAAGGTTAGGATATATAACAAGTTTTGTGTGTGTAAGGTGGTAATGGTGGTTTTGTGAAGGAGTAAGATGTGTAGAATCACCCTCTGAGTATTTTTTTTTTGTGCTGTTTCATAGGCCATTTTCAGTGGTTCATTTGCTGTTGTATGGATTGTTTGGTGACTTCACAATTCTACATTAGTCCAACCAATTCTTATGAAATTTGTTATGTTGAAATTTAATATAAGTTTATTGGCTGTAAATTATTTGTTTACAGTGATGAAGACATTTAAACAATTCTGAACGTGGTCTGTTTTTGGATGTGAACTAATAATAATATTGATATTATTTGCATAGAGTGTAGGTTTAGGTTTGGATGTGATGGTTGGGACAGATCATTGATGTGCAGGAGACAAAGCAAAGGCAAGATATTCATCCTTGAACTCCATGCTGTAAAATGCCCCCGTTAGAATATAGTGTATAATTTCATGTGGTAATTGTAATTCTTTCTTTCTTCTCCTCCTACTCCTTCTTCTTCTCCTCCTCCTTCTCCCTGCCCCTCATCTTTAAGGCATGATATAAGTTGTTGTTATTTCATTTTTTTTAGTTTATATACAGTGACCTCTGCACCTTATGAAATAATTGTTTTTGTTGGGTCTATAGTAGTGGTTGTAGAAGATAAGGTAGCAACAGTGGTTGGAAAAAATGCAGACCTTGAGCGCCTTCAGGTTTACCTTTCAGAGATACTAAACTAGACTGGCACCTGGTGAAAGTGAACGTTGGAAGGTGCAGAGTCCCACTATATTATACATGTGATACATATCCTGCTTCATGTGAGACTGCCATTATTGCTAATTGATTTATAGAAATGATAGTTTTACTCACATATTGTGTGAGCATTCCAGATTCATTTGTGGTAGAAGTATGCCCTCTGAATACCATACAGATTAGGTGTTTTTAATCAGATAATCAGTATAAATGGAAGTAGTATTGGAACTCATCAAGTAAGAGCAAATTCTATACCTTTCAGTGAAAAAGGACAGTTTGTCAAATCATGTCATTTCCCAAAATCAAACATCATGGTAATATTTAATATGAACATCAAACATCTGCGTAGTGGCCTTATGTCATGTCAACAAACTTTCTTCCTACATTTCAGCCACTGCTGATCATAGTCTGTTATCCTGTTCCATTCAACCACAAAACCCATGCAGTACTTAATGTAGAACACGAACAAGGTCTGGCATTCAGTTTTTTTTGCTGAATATGCAGTGTCAAGTGATTGAATTTGAATGGTTAGTGCAGAGTGATTGTGTTCTAGGAGGGGACACATACACAACATTTGAAGAGATTCTTTTTCTTGCTCAAAAGAAGAATGTGGATTTCATACTGCTGGGTGGGGATTTGTTTCATGACAGTAAACCGACACCACGATGCATCCATGACTGCATGTCTTTGATCCGTAAATATTGCATGGGTAACAGGTGAGAAGTAGAACATGTGGTTTCATTCTTCATAGTTTTCCTCAGGTAAATGTACGGTGTACATTTAGCACGTATTTTTGAACTTTCATTTTGTAACCATTATTTGAAATAGTATCAGATTTTATTACTATGAAGTAATAACGGCAAGTAATTTTGGGAGGATCATGCCCTCATATATTTCAAAGTTTATCAAGAGGGTACCAGGATTTGTGGATTACTGGTGAATACACATAAAGAGTTCTGCACCCAAAATATGGCCACTATTTTTATTGGTGTTACAATGTGTACTGCAGTAGGCAAAACTTCAAGAATGGGTTGAAACATGTTGAGGTATTATAACGTGCTTCCGAGACATATGCGGGTGTATTCTGATGATTATTTTCATTTCATCACTACTACTGCAATATAACGCCCATGTAAATACATCTGGGGGACAAGGTTTTTTTATACCTTTAAACATAAATTGTAAATGGGGTTGTGTCAAAATCAAACAAAAAACTCCTACTGTGGTTACAAAAACATTGTATTCACTCTAAATTGAAACTTAATGATGTCTTTTCTCCAGTTTATGTTTATATTTAAATATATATATATGAAATTAGGGTTTCAATGTACAACACATTCTGTGAGTGTGTTGTTCTTTCAGAAGATCTGGAAAAAGGATAGCACATAGGTGTCAAAAAACGTGACTCCACTGAGAACAATCAGACACTACCAAATCAAATGGAGATACATAATGAGTTGTGTAGCCAGAATATTACATTTTAAGTCTATCTGTTCATCATTGCCACCACTTTCTTTACAGTTCTCCGCTTCTTCACTGATCAACAGAGTTCTTCTATGGTCATGGTAGCCATATGGTAGTGATTGTATCTACGTCACAGAATCTCAGAACTCCATGAATTGGTTTGAAATTAGCGTTTCCCAGTTTTCATATCTGATCTTTTCATTGTCATCCTCGGAGTCTTTGTGAGTCTTGAAAATGGATTGGACACTGCTACAATAGTTCAAATCTGATTCTGAGATCATGTTACTCCATTGCACAATACCAACTCCATACTTTTAAACCAAACCCTAAATTGAAGCTCTAAAAGGATGTGTGGACTGAATTTTTATGTCCTAAATGTGGGAAAAACTTAAAATTGAGAAATCTTATATTGAGAAAAACAACACATTATTTACATGGGGTGTTGGCTGGGACCACACAACAGAACTTAAAATGCAAGAAAATCTTAAATCAAGAAACCCTATTTTGTCATTTTGCTGTAATTTTAGTTTATAAAAAAAGAAAAGGATTTGGAGTGGGGATTTGAATTTCATCCACAAGCATTAGTGGAGCATTTGCCCATCTCTTTAACAACAGTGGAAACTACATGTTGGCAAAAATGTGGAGTAAATATCATCTCTGTTAGATGTGTGGTATGAAACAGAAAACTGACTGGAGAGCTTTCATGTATTAATTAGAATACAAAACTCAGCGATAACTTTTTATGCATATCCTTGGACCGGAAATTTGTCGGACATACATCAGAGTTGGCTTTCATGTGGGTTGCATTTCAAAACATTACCTTAAATGAGGTCGTAGTAATAAAATATGGAAATTGGAAAAGCTCTTTACATGTGTAAGGTTAGTACAGAGGACAAAGTCCAAATAATCAGCCTTAAAAACTGTGCCTCATCATTGTTAAGTAACTTAAAATGTATTTTGCTGACCTGTTCGTTAACTAGACCTGTGGCAGTGGAATTTCTGAGTGACCAAGCAAAGAACTTCAAGCACTGTAAGCATCCAGTTGTCAATTATGAGGACCCAAACCTCAATGTTTCCATGCCTATCTTCTCCATACATGGTAACCATGATGATCCAAGTGGTGAGTGAGCTTTCCTTCACATTGGAATCTGACATGTGTGTTTGATTTAGTACAGTATTTTGTGTTACATAATTCCTTTCTTGAGGTAAAATGTGTACACCATGTGATCATTAACTGACTGGTCAAGTTAGAAAAGCAGTCATAGTGCGTGAATGGCCAGGTTACCTGTGACAAGGTACATTTATTTCCTTCATCGACAACATGCTTGAGTGATTCAGCAGTTGTACCTTTCCTTTGGGACATTCTGAGTGGATTCTTGTCCCAGAGGCTGCCTGTTCTGATTTTTCTTATTTTCCTAGGTTCTCCCAGCAAAATTCTGGAATGCTAAAGATAAAGTTTTCCCATGTGTATATCATGATCACACATGGGTAGTGGAAGTATAACTCCAGCTGTTCTTAACCTTGGCACGATGGAGATGAGTGGTCAGCTGCAGGGCCTGGCTGCTTTACTGGATAGTATCTTGAAATAACCCTGTGACTGCTTCTTTCTAGCTTATTCTCCTACTTGACATTATATAATGTAACAATTTGAGAAAATTAATGATTGAAGTTCATACAAATAATGATTTAAAAGTTCAGGTCTCTCTTACAGAAAACACTGTGTCCTCATTACCAAGACCAGTGAGTTACTATCATTTAGGGAAGTAATTGCTGTTTATTGTGAGAATTGTGCAGAACACATAAATGCACTGTGTGGGTGTAATGCAGAAGTTTTGAATGTTCAAGCAGATGGTGCATATAGTAAGTTGCCTGCTATAGAGGGTTACTAAATTCCTTTCATCCCACAGTTTGTGTAACAATAACTATGTAGCATATGGTCCTCACTGAGCAGTCACTAGACTTTCAGTTAGTCAAGAAATTTGCTGAGTTTGTCACCATTCTCAAAAACCTTTTGTTGAATTTAATGTCATATATTAACTTGCATACATTTCAAATATAAACAATTTTTTTTGTACTTAATAATTCTTATTTTGATCAAATTCTTGCTCATTCTACCTAAAATTTGACATTATGCTGAGGTCAGGGAGGGAGTGAGCATGTGTCAGGATTCAAGCGAACCACCTCCTCCCCCACCTGAGCTGCATTTCATCAACACCATTAAGAAGCCAAGGATTCAAAGAGAATGACAAAGTTGATAGAATTAAAGCAACAGCTAGTGTTCAGTAGTATTGATTGCCAGCATCAATAGGAACATTTACATCTGTTTATCGCTCTGTGGAGATGTACCTGAAGAACAGAGAGGAACAGACATTTAATTATGATCTTGCAGGATATCAGCAAATCAGTTCTCTGGATCTGCTTAGTGCATCAGGGCTGGTCAACTATTTCGGCAAATGGACAGATCTGACGCAAGTTGAGATCTCTCCACTCCTCATGCGGAAGGGAGTCACGCGACTCGCACTGTATGGGCTCAGCCACTTAAAGGATGAGAGACTTGCCAGATTGTTTATGGATTACAAAGTGAGTTCAGTCATAATGTAGATCTCTGTGGACATGTAACTGTATTAAAGGTGTAGGGCACATCTCGTAACCTTCAATGTTGAGGAATTACGGATTTTCATGTTTATTTTCTGGTAATAGGTGTTTAAAATTTCCCATTAATACTAGTTTGGTACTGACATTTTATTTTGATGTAATTTATTTTTTGGGAGGAGGAAGAAGTGAGTTTAAATCTTCCTGTTATGCAGGTAATTCAGGGGCAGTGGTATTTATACTGAAAAATGTAATGCTTTGCCAGCCAGTCTTTGCATATTTTGTGTTATTATACACCACCAGTAAAGGTTAGAGCATCCCATATGTCAAGCTTTTGGATGTGATCCCCTGTCAGTGCATATGACTTTTGTGCTGAACACAGTGGCAGCAGGCAGGTTTTTCTATGACTGTCTTGGTTTTTTCTTGTCAAGTATCATTCCACCAGTGCTCCATATATGGGGATAGTATGGTAGATACTTTGTTAGATTCAGTCTCAACCGGCCTCTAAAATACCATACCATGAGGTTTGAGATATCACAGTATAAAGTACACATCTTGATTCCAGATTACCCTCTGTGAGCACCATTTTCATTTTACAGGGCTGAGGGATGAATTCTCCAATCTTCTCTGTCCTCCTAAAATCTTTTTATTTCAACTTCTTGCCAGCTGTTACCATTGTTCTTGATATACTTCAGTGTGTCACTGAATGTTCTTGTTTTGGGGCTGCCCATAGATGCTATTCCTTTAAGTTTTTAATTGTTTATATCCTTTGTGGTACCCTTGTTCTCTTCTGGCCACATAGCTCCCCAGAATTTAACCATACTTTTTTTTTTGTTCTGACAATAATAATTAAAGATTTCCAGGTATGTGTGATACATTCATAGTTTTTGAGTCTTCAGTCAATATTGTACAACTGGGGTGTTAATCTTTTCTGTTCTTGAGTGTAATCTGTCAAAACTAGGATGTGTCTTTTATTTGAGGGAAGAGAATTAAATGTGGGCACTGACAAAAATTTAT